>ERZ791921.5-NODE-5-length-269900-cov-19.625500_pt1 | contig 269900 bp, 275 predicted proteins | sample MGYA00510135_ERZ791921 | MGnify/ENA primary metagenome ERZ791921 (study PRJEB30046, sample SAMN00792070) | human gut metagenome | study: EMG produced TPA metagenomics assembly of the A metagenome-wide association study of gut microbiota in type 2...
ACCGCTTAAGCTCTTTTTAACCCCGCCACAATGGCGGGGTTTTTGTATACAAAAAAGGACTCATGCGTTAACATAAGTCCTCATCAATTCAATGTTGGTGCGGTCGGTGGGATTTGAACCCACACGGGATTTCTCCCACCACCCCCTCAAAGTGGCGTGTCTGCCGTTCCACCACGACCGCGTCTTTGGGATAAAGTTCATAAATAAAAATGGTGCGGTAGAGAGGATTTGAACCTCCACGGGGTCTCCCCCACTAGCTCCTGAGGCTAGCGCGTCTGCCGTTCCGCCACTACCGCATGCTTTATTCACTTCGTTGTTGTCATAAGCAACATAGATATAATAGCATACTCTGACGCGTTCGTCAAGTAACCTTGCGAAAAAAATTTATAAAATCTTCTTTTGCTATTATTTGATCTTATCCTTATAAAGCAGATAATATTTATCCCTATCCTGCATAACCTTAGCTACATATTCACGGGTATCAGGGTAAGGAATAGATTTTATATCATTGAAATTATAGTCCCAGCCGTTTTCCTGCATCCATTCATGCGTCTGTCCGCGCCCTGCGTTATAGGCCACCATCAGCAGTACCAGGTTATGCTGAAATTCGTGCTCCAGCTCGCCTACGTACCAGCAGCCCATGCGGATATTTTTTCTAGTCTGGTACAAATCACTGTCCTGATAATTCTCCAGGCCCATCTGCTCGGCAATCCAACGACCTGTTTCCGGCATAATCTGCATCAGGCCGACAGCTCCGACTTTAGAAACAGCATCATGCTTGAAATTGCTTTCATTTTTGATAATGGCAGCAACAAGAAAAGGATCTACATTATTTTTCTTGCTGTAGGTCACAATATCCTGCTGATAATCCCACATATAAACGAAGCGCATCTGTACAGTATCGCTGCTCCAGATTTTCCAGCCACCGAAGCCTATGACAAGCAGCACGCCAAGAAGCAGCAGCCAGCTGTACAGCCTTCCGTGTGTCTTAGTCCGTCTGCTGCGGGCTTTGCGCTTACCCTTCACTGACGCCACCCAAAAGCAGCTCCAGCTGCGAATGCACAGCCTGCATGGTTTCCGCCTGACTGCCACTGTTATCCAATACTACATCGGCATATTTTTTCTTTTCCGCCAAGGACATCTGCGCTTCAATACGCGCATTCACTTCGTCCGCAGTCATGCCGCTGCGCAGCATTGCTCTTTCAACCTGCTGCTGACGGCTGACAGATACCAGCCACACGCTGTCCACATTCTTATGCCAGCCGCATTCAATCAGCAGAGGCACATCCAGCACCGCTGCCTTATGTCCCTGTTTGCTGCTTGCAGCCAAAAAGCTTTCTGCCTGCTGCCAGACTATTTTATGGATAATTGCCTCCACTGCCTTCAATGCTTCTTTGTCATGAAAAATGCGCTCAGCAACCTTGGCTCTGTCAAGCGTTCCTTCCTCGCTCAGATATTCCTTGCCCAATACGGCAATCACCTGCGCCAGTCCTTCGCTGCCTGCCGCTACTGCCAGACGTGCTTCGGCATCCGCATCAAAAACAGGCAGTCCCAGGCTGCGCAGCTCTGCCGAAACTGTACTTTTACCGGAAGCGATGCCTCCCGTCAAACCTATTGTTATCATTATTCTCCACTCCTACTTTTGGCAATGCTCACAATAAACCGTGCCTCTGCCGCCTACCTTGGTTGTCTGCAGCAGCGCACCGCATTTTTTACATGGCTTGCCGCCTCGGCCGTATACCAGCAGATGATTCTGGTTATCGCCCTTATTTCCTTCGCCGTCCTTATAATCACGAAAGGTTGTACCGCGATTTTTGATGCCCTGTGCAATTACCGCATTGACTGCCTCACACAAGCTGCCTACCTCAGCAGCACTCAGGCTGCAGGCTTTGCGCATAGGCAGAATGCCGGACAGAGCCAGACATTCATCGGCATAGATATTGCCAAGGCCGGCAATAATCTGCTGGTCCAGAATAAAGCTTTTGATAGCCTTCTTGCTTTTTTGCGCCAACGGCAGCAGATACTCGGCAGTAAAGCCATCGCTCAGCGGCTCCGGTCCCAGCGTTTCAAAGCCTTCAATATATGTATCATTATCAGTTACCAGATACAGCGTACCGAAAGTACGGATATCCGTAAACCACATCGTCACGTCATCAGAAAGCGTAAATTTGATTTTGGCATACGCCGGTGCAGGTGCAGATGACGGCTGCGCCAACAGCGCGCCTGTCATGCGCAGATGCACTATCAGCTGCTGCTTCGGTGCTGTATGCAGCACAAGATATTTACCGCGTCGGCCCACGCTGCTGATAGTTTTGCCCACCAGTCCTTTGATAAAGGCATCAGGCTGAGGATATTTTATCAATCGCTCCAAATATATTTCTACTGCTAAAATTTTCTTTCCTTCTATATGAGGCGCAAGTGTTTTGCGCACCTGCTCCACCTCAGGCATTTCCGGCACAGGTCTTCCCCTCTTTCCGTAAAGTATCCGTTATTTTGTTTCCGCCCAGTCACGACCGCAATTAACATCGGCCAGCAGCGGAATATCCAGTGCCGCAGCGCCTTCCATGGCTGTTCGCACCAGCTGCGCTACCTGCTCCTTCTCATCCTCAGTAACTTCCAGCACCAGCTCATCGTGTACCTGCAGCAGGATTCTGCTCTTCATCTGCGCCTTATCCAGCTCGCGCTGCACGGCAATCATAGCCTTCTTCATAATATCTGCGGCAGTTCCCTGAATCGGGGTGTTGATAGCGGTACGCTCCGCAAAGCTGCGCAGATTAAAATTACTGCTGCGGATTTCCGGCAGATAACGTCTGCGTCCCATCAGCGTGCTGACATAGCCTTGCTCACGTGCCTTGGCTACAATATCTTCCATATATTTTTTTACACCTGTATAGCGTTCAAAGTAGCTGTCAATATAGCCTGCTGCCTCCTTGCGGCCGACATCAAGCTGTTTGGCCAGACCAAAATCGCTGATACCGTAAACAATACCGAAGTTAACGGCCTTCGCACGACTGCGCATTTCGGGCGTTACCTCCTCAAGTGGCACACCGAAAACCTCGGCAGCTGTGCGGGCATGGATATCCTGACCATGGCGGAAGGCCTCCAAAAGCAGCTCATCCTGCGCAATGCAGGCCAGAATACGCAGCTCAACCTGCGAATAATCACAGCTCATCAAAAGGTCATAGCCTGCTCCCGGAACAAAAATACGGCGAATCTGTCTGCCCTCCTCCGTGCGTGCAGGAATATTCTGCAGGTTAGGATCAGTGCTGGACAACCGGCCTGTTACCGTTACAGTCTGCTGGAAGTGCGTATGAATGCGTCCCGTTTTGGGATTAATCAACGGCTGCAGTCCTTCCAGATAGGTAGACTGCAGCTTCGCCAGCTTGCGATGCTCCAGAATGGTAGCAATCAGAGGATGCTTGCCCTCCAGTGCTTCCAGTACCTTGGCATCGGTAGAATAGCCTGTTTTCGTCTTTTTGATTACCGGCAGCTGCAAGCGTTCAAATAAAATCACGCCCAGCTGCTTGGGAGATTTCAGGTTAAACTCTTCGCCCGCCTGCTCCTGTGCCAAAGCCTCCAGCTTTGCAATACGGTGCCCCATATCTTCGTTCAGCTGCAGCAAAAGTTCCTTGTCCGGCGTAATACCGGCAAACTCCATCTGCGCCAGCACCGGTGCCAACGGCAGCTCAAATTCCTCATACAACTTGAGCTGCTGCTGTTCAGCCAACAGTCCGCGCAGCTTAGATGCGAGCTGCTGCAGATTTTCGCAAGGCGTTGCCAGTACTCCCGGCAGATTGCGGCGGCTCAAATCCTCCAGGCTGTAGGAGCTGTGGCCGGGGTCGGCAACATAGCCTGCCAGGGCTACATCATCAACTATTCCCTGCACCTTCACCTTGCGGCACAGGCAGCATTTATAAAGCTCCTTGCTGTCTATCGTTATCTTTTTGCTGCCTGCGTCTGACAGCCAGCTGTCAAATTTATCCCAACAGCCGCTTTGCGCGTCCAGCACATAAATTTTATCATCAACCAAAATTTCGGCACTGCTGAAATACAGCTCAGGCAGCTGTCCTGCTACCTGAGCATGCACAGCAACAGGCTGCTTTGCTTTAGCCAATGCACCAAAAAGCTCCTCTGTCAGCTGCGGCGTATTTACTGCCACCTGCGACAAGCCTTCCTGCTCAACAGCTTCTCCGAAAAGGTCAAAGCTGTCCTGCGCACCGCCAAGTACCGCGGTAAAGCGCTCGTACATATTGCGAAACTCCAAATCCTGCAGCAGGGTGCGTGCCTCCTCCTTCATCGGCTGCAGCTCGTAGGTCTGAACAGCGGTATCAACAGGTGCTTCCGTGCAGATTGTTGCCAGCTGCTTCGACAGCAGTGCAGATTCCTTATTGTCCGTCAGCTTCGTCTTTAACGATTTGCCGGAAACCTTCTCGATATTCTCCAGCACCGTTTCCACATTGCCGTATTCCTTAATCAGCTTCATGGCTGTTTTAGGACCTACGCCCGGAACACCGGGAATATTATCAGAGGTATCACCCATCAGGCCCTTCAGCTCGATAAGCTGCTTAGGCTGCAGGCCCTCGTAATTGGCAGCAAATTCCGCCTCATCAAAAACTTGAATATCGCTGATGCCGCGCTTGGTATAAAAAACCTTGGTACGCTTATCAATAAGCTGCAGCTCATCGCGGTCACCGGTAACAATGATAACCTCAACCTCCGGCGGTGCCTGCGCAGCAAAGGTACCGATAATATCATCGGCCTCATAATCATCCAGCTCCAACGTGCGGATTCCCATGCATTCCAAAACCTTCATCGCCAAAGGAAACTGCTCGCTCAGCTCGCTCGGAGTAGGCTTACGCTGCGCCTTATACTCCGCATACAGCTTGCTGCGGAAGGTTTTGCGCGATTTATCAAAGGCAACCGCCATATAACGAGGCTTCACCTCATCCAAAAGCTTCAGCAGCATATTGCACAGTCCGTACACTGCTCCCGTATGGATACCCTGACGCGTAGTCAGCGGCGGCAAAGCAAAAAACGCTCTATGTATTAAGCTGCTGCCATCTATTACTAAAAATTTATCTGCCATAATTGCTCCTCCTCTATGCCGCTCACATAGAATAAACATTAATGTAATTATTATATCATAGCAAGGCAAGAAAATATGTAACTAATATGTAAGAAAGGGCAAAGTTTATACCGGCCTTCAGCATATGGCGTTGCATTATACAAAAGCCCGACAGTATCACTTGGCGATACTATCGGGTTCTGTTGAGTTATCGTGAAATACTAAAAGGAGCGAAGAAAAGCAGAAAGAGATGCTGTCAAGCTATATTTAGCAAATTTTATACTTAGCATATCTGCCACTTTGAGAAAGCTCAATTTCCCCATTAGCTGTCATTCGTTTAATTAAGTTATATGCTAACGTATCAGATAATCCTAATAATTCCATTACATCTCGTTTGGTGAAAATACCATTCTGCGTTCTAGCTAATTTTATAACAAGTTCTTCGTGTCTAACATCATCTATGCCTGACTGTCTAACATACTGCATATTAGAATTATTGTTATAATAATATCTTTTACACAACATAAAGCTACGCGTTTTACCTTTACCAACTGCTTCAATAGTTCCTCTTTCTACCAATTGTTCTAAAGATACAGTCAGCTTATTCTTCGGCAATTTAGTTAATTCCGCAATTTGATCTAAACTGCTCCGTCTATATTCTCGCAGACAAGATAAAATCATTAAAGCATAAATTGATAAACCTTTTTTATCACGTTTTTTTCTGATGTAATCATTTTAGCAAACGCAATGTCAGCTTTAGCCCTTCTTAAATATAACCTTACATTTCGGCTTGTTGATTCAGAATAATCTGGCAAAGGTCTGCCATAAACTATCGAACCTTCAAAAATTCTATCAATACCTCTGCCTGTTTTCTCTGCAAGACCTATACGTTTCAATGCGTCAGTTAAAGCAGGATTCCTACCATGTGGTTCAACTATAAGCAAATTGTTTATATTTACACCTTCAATAAAGCCTCCCGGATTTGTAATAGACATTCCTTCGTCATCAATTAGAACTCTTACATTTCCCAACATAGAATAATCTCTATGACAAAAAGCATTTATTAAGCCCTCACGAATAGCAGCATAACTAAACTCTGGTACAGGAATTCTAAACAAATCATATTCAAACTCATTCTCCGAATTCCAAGGCTTAATATAACTTTGAAAAAGTTCCAAAACTTCTAATATAGGTTTTGATGTTTCTTCATTAACTTTAACATTAGTTCCCTCTAAAACCTGAAAAGTTGCTTTAGCAGTCGGCACTAACCTACCCAAAGAATCTGATTTACCCAACAACAATAAACCTGTCATTGTTGGTATCAACTTATCACCATCTTTAGAAATCAACCTTAAAGCAAATTCTAATTCTTCATCAGTTAACTCTAATAATGTCTTTTCTCCACCTGGATTGGACCTTATGATTTCTTTTAGCCTGTTCAATTGTAAAGGATCAAAATCATCTAATGTTGCCCCAGCTATTGGCTGTGCTGATACGTCTAACAAGCTTAACTCTGATAACCTGCTTGTTATTTCATATGCGTACATAGGTACTGCTTCTGGGCTACCATCAAGCTTTAATCTTCGCTTCAATATTTTTCCTGAAGATGTAGAAACGACTGCCCTACTCATAGGAATAGCTATTTTCATTACGTTATGTTGATTTTCAATAACTATTTCTGCCCTAACAGAAACTGATGGAATAGTATTATTAGCTATTAAAGCAACCAAACCAATAGCATCCATATGACTTTTATGTAATCCCGTAACAATACCATTATCTTCAACACCTAAATACAAGATGCCTCCATTAGTATTCGCCATAGCAGAAACAGCTTCAATTATATCTTTATCAGGATAACGTTTAACGTCACTTTTAAATTCAATTTCCAAAGTCTCCTTTTCGGTAACATAATTGCACCTTCTTTCTAACTCATTTTTAACGCATTAAACTTGTTCTCTATCTAATTTTAACTCGTTTAACTCGTTTTGTCCAGTTTGCATCACACAAAACAATCAAATAGATATATTTTTATAGCTAAATATTTGATAATTATTGTAATCACATGAAAAAGTCAATCAATACGATTAGACAACGATATCAGATGAATTCGTTTCAACTCGTTTCTAACTCATTTTAACTCGTTTTATTGAGTTAAATTTGGCAATCATAAACGAGAACCGTAAAAGCAGCCTTATCCTAAGCAAAAACAGCACGACAGTATCACTTGGCGATACTATCGGGTTCTGTTGAGTTTTTGTGAAAACCGAGAAAGGCAAAGAGGAACAGGTAATACCGTATTGCGGCGCTAGTGTGCCTGGTGAAATCTTAGTACTGCTCAATCTAATTCAGTTCTAACTCGATTTTAATTCATTTTTAACTCGTTTTATCGAGTTAAAATTACTTTTAATTCGTTTAATTAATTTTTGCCGAATTAGAATTTTAGTAACGTCCCCCTCCTTTCACAATATAGCAGTATTATTCTGCTTTCTTGTTCCCATTATGGCAAAAAAGCAATAGACAGTGAATAAAAAGCGCAGAACTGTCCGCATGCCGTGTTCTGCGCTGAGCTACTGCTTAAAAATATATTTTTTCTGCCGGATAATAGTCATGCAGTATTTTCCTTAAAAGTGAAAAATCATCCGACTTAAACTTCACCAGAGAATACTTGGTTTTAATATAATCTATAAAATCCTGTAAATTATTACATTTAATATAATGCTCTTGGGAATCATCCCTGATATATTTGCCGATTACATCATTTATAAGCTTAATCGTTTCCGGAGCAACGTCTGCCTCCGGCACGAGATATAATTGCGAAATAATATTATTGAAGCTGTAGGCCATAGGTTTATGCCAACGGCTTTGCGACAGCATAAACAGACGGGCAAAGGCGATAAGATTACGCAAGCTTTGGTTGGCACGATGTACATTGCCTTCCTGTTTACCTTCCTGCTCAAACGCAGTCAGCTTCGGCGGAACTGCCATATCCCAGCATTGGAGCAGCTTGAGTCCTCTTTTTTCCGGAAAAACCGGATAATAGACAACTCTCTTTTCCAAATCGCACACTTTGAGCATAATTATATCATCCTTCAAAAAGCGATCGCTGCCATCAGCATTATAAACAAAACTCCATGGCGGCAGTTCCTCATAAGCCTCTACCTGAACGCGGTGTTTATCATTCATTCCTATAGCTGATGACAAGTTCTCGCAAAACTCTTTTTGAAAAGCAATGATTTCCTTAGTGCTTGCTTCTCTGCACTTATACATTGCATCATCCCTTCCTTAATCAAATTAATTGTTTACCTTATTTCTCTCATGCCCTTCAAGGCTGTTCTCCTTTCCCAGATTATAGAAACACTATATTTTTGCTTACCCGTCTATCACAATTTAAAAATTCTCTATATTTAGATTCTTTTCTTTATTCGCAAAATTTATCGCTATTTTTTACGGCTATTTGATGAGCTTCACGAATCACAAATAGCCGTAGTAAAGATTCCGTTCCCAGAGCTGTTTTATTAACTAGTCTTTATATGCATAATTATACTATACCACATTATTTTTGTCTAGTATTTTTTAAAAGTTAATCCGATTTTTGTTTTGTCTTTAATTACCTTTTATGTTGCTATCGGATTTATTCTTATTTAAATTGCATATCGATTCTTTGCTTCTTTATTCCTTATCGGAGCGCTCATTTATTCCGGCACAAAGCAAAGTCAAACCACCCAAGGTCCAAAACAATAATCCCATCTGAGTATTAAAATAAACATGGTCCGTCAACCCGCCAATAATAATGCCTACTGTTGCCAGCACATAACCGCGTCCCATAGCCTTCAGCCACAAGCTGCGTCCATGATATGCCAGCTTCCAGCCTGCAGGCAGAAAAATGCCGAACCAGATAACAAGAAAGGCCAGCAAACCATGCGCTCCAAGCTCCGCCCAGATATTCAAGAAGATATTGTGACAGTGGTACATGATAACGTTCTTGTCCGCCAGATAGAAATTATACGTCGGATATACAAAACGATAGCCATACCAGCCTACACCAAACGGGAATTCCTCAATAATCCACTTGGTGCTCTTCAAATAAGCCATGCGCAGAGCAATAGAGGTGTCACCACCATAGCCGCCGCGAATAGATTCCAGACGCTGCAGCACTGCCTGCCCGCCAAGCGCCAGAGCCGCCGCACCGCCGCCAAGTACAGGAATAAAAGCCTTACGGCAGAAAAGCACGCAGAATGCCAGCAGCATCACGGCGCAGGCCACCCAGTTGCCGCGTGAATAAGTATACAGCAGGCAGACTGCTGCCAAAAGCCCCGTAGCAAGAAATGCCAAGCGCCATTTTTTATACGCCTTCGTCTGATTGAAAAAGGCTGTACTGTAAGCCACAACCAGTACCAGATAGCCTGCCAGGATATTGGGGTTAACCAGCGTAGAGAAAACGCGCACCTTCAAATCCGGGAACTGCGCCGGGTCCACCCAAATGCCCTCAGCCGTAACGCCGAAAATCTTCTGCGCAATGCCGATAGCACTCACCATCAGCGATACGCCCAAAAAAGCACCGATAAGCTGCAACGGACGCGGCAAGGTGCTGAAGCGCTGCCACACAAGCGCAAATTTTTGCTTAGCGTCAGCATTTTTCCAGGCCTCGCTTTGCGTCAGCGGCTCAGCCTCGCAGGCAGTCAGAATTGCCCTGTCCTGCTCACTGCTGCGGCCGTAACGCAGCAGCACAAAAAACAGCGCCGCATACTGGCCTACAACATACACCAAATTCCAGAAGGACAAAAATCTGTCCAAGGAAAAATATACCGAAACAACCGCAATCAGCAAAAGAAGATAAAACGCTCCCTGCTGCCACGGCTTCAGCACATTCTCCTGCTGCGGGCGCCCCTTAACATGCGACACAAGCACTGCGCCGATAAAGGTCATCGCCACACAGAAGGAGGTGAACTCCTGCTCCAGAGGAATAACCGCCACAGTAAAAAGCAGCATATACCATATTTTATTTTCGAGATAATTTGCCAGTTTTGTCATGATATTATTGTTTTACTTCAGTTCATCCCACGCTTATCCGCCAGCAGCATCTTCTTAAACTCGCCCACCAGATACAGGCTGCCGCAAACGCACACAACACCGTCAGTGCCTGCTCCGCGGATAGCAGCATCATAAGCAGTTGCCAAATCTGCTTCCGCAACAGCATTGCTGCCCACCAGCTTCGCCAAATCCGCAGCCTCCGCAGCACGCGCACCCTCATCGGCACGCACGGTGTAAACAACATCATCCTGCTTAATCAGCGTTTTGATAACCCCGCTCATATCCTTGTCACCCATCATGCCAAAGACAAACTGCACCTGCTTGCCGGGATAGTATTTATCCAAAGCATTACGCAGAGCCTTGGCACCGTCAGGATTGTGCGCACCGTCCAGAATAATATCCGGATTCTTATGAATACGCTCCAAACGTCCCGGCCAAACGGTGTTAGCCACGCCCACATGCAGCGCCAGCTCGTTAATGCGGTCATCCTGCTTGCTGACAAGCTTGGCAGCAACAATCGCTACGCTGGTATTCTTAATCTGATGCTCGCCCGGCAGCTTGATTTCATAATCGGAATGATAAAAATCACCTGCATGCAGCGTAAAGGTCTGGCCCTCCATCGAGCTTTTTACCTCCGTGCCGTGAAAAGCCTTGCCGTAAAGATAAACAGGCGCTTCCTTAAACATAGCCAGGCTTACAATAGGACCAAGAGCTTCATTACCTTCGGCAGCGGTAACCAGAGGCACCTTCTCCTTGATAATGCCTGCCTTCTGCATAGCAATGCGCTCCAAAGTTTTGCCGCAGCGGTCAGTATGATCCAGCGCAACATTGGTAATAACGCTGACCACCGGCGTAATTACGTTGGTAGAATCCCACAGGCCGCCCATGCCTACCTCAATAACAGCATAATCAACCTTCTGCAGATAAAAATATAAAAATGCTGCCGCCGTCAGAATCTCAAACTGCGTCGGCTGCTCGCACACGCCCTTTTTGACAACGCTGTCGGCAGCAACCTTTACCGCAGTAATCGCCGTAGCAAAATCCTCGTCGCTGATATCCTTGCCGTTGAAGTTGATGCGTTCGTTGTACTTCACCAGATGTGGGGAAGTGAACTTGCCCACCTTCAGGTTTGCTGCCAGCAGAATATTCGTAATCATGCTGGTAACAGAGCCTTTACCGTTAGTACCGGTTACATGCACTGTTTTAATCTTTTGCTCCGGGTTTCCCAACTCCCGCAAAAGTCCTTCAATACGCTCCATACCGAGCTTAATGCCAAATTTGCCCAGGCTGTCCAAATATGCCAGGCTTTCTGTATAATTCATTGTGCTTACGCCTCCATCAATAATTAACTAACAGTTTATTATAACATAGTTTCGCGCGCCGCGTCTTGCGAAAAAGCACAAAAATAGCCGCTGCGTCACAAGAACGAGCGACTATTTTGTTAAGTGGATATCACCATATTTTATATGCTTAAAGCCTGCCTACTGCTGCAAAGGGTCGTCCCCATATTCGTTCGGCCCCTCCGTTCCCTTGAAGAACAAAAGATAAAGGCAGAAGAAAAGATTAACCAGCGGCACAATCAAAAGCAGCATCCACCAGCCACATTTATCCAAATCATGCAAGCGGCGCACGCCCATCATAATATTAGCTGCCAGTTGGAAGATTCCTAGCACAAAGGCGATAATCGAAAAGAGAAGATCAAGAGCACCGAAAGTATCGGCTGCAAAGGTCAAAATCCCCTGCACCACACAAAGCACCACTGACAGGAAAAAGCTTCTGTAAATATATGACTTGCGGTTCAAGCGTCCTTCAGACGTAAAGAACAGCTCCTTGAAAACAGCTTCCTGATCCGCACAGCTGTCCTTAAACAGCAGGTCCAGGCCCTCGCCAAGATTCAAAAACTTCTTACCTGCTCTCGGTGGTGTATTATAAGCGGCAGAACCGTTATCATCCTTGCTGCCAAAACGTTCATCCGCAAACTTTTGCTGATTATCGGCAGTAAAATTATTATAGGAATTTGCCTGACTATCGGTATTATGATTTACCTGCGCAGCATCAGCCTTAGCTCCCGACTCAAAATTATCGTGGCTGTCGCCAATGCTTTTTTTATAGCTTGTATCGGCACCGGAAGCAGCACCGACTGCACCAACAGCTCCGGCAGCCGCGGCAATTCCGCCTGCTCCCTCCTGAGGCTTTTGCTCCTGCTCCAGCTTTTGTCCGCAATTCTCGCAAAATTTGGCACCGGGTTTAATTTCACTTCCGCAATTAGTACAGAATTTAGCCATTTTCATCGCCCCCTTTTTCTTTTATTGTAACCCAAGAAGCACTGCAATTCAAGAGAGCAAACAGCGTACAGCGCCAAACCTTCACAGCTTGTTCGTTGTACACTTTTCATTCTTATGTTAAAATATTCTTATGGTGCTTCCATAACGGTAGGCGGTTGACCCTCTGACGCGATTAATTCAGTTTCACTGAAAATCCCTCAAGAGGGAGGTGTTGCTGATGGATATACTCGAAGTTATTGCTTTACTAAGCTTATGCATAGCTTGCATTAAACTAGGTATGGAAATCAATAAAAACACAAAAAAATAGCCGCCCAGCTCGACCAAAAGCAGCGACTATTTTTTAGTTAAAACCTTTTGAGGGCAACCGTCTATCGGCGGCACCTTTTCTATACTTATAATAACACAAACACAAGCTTTTGGCAAGTTTAGGCAGGTCTACTTGCCAAAGCTGCGCAAATACTCCTTCAACAAAAAGGTGCAGAAATAAGGAAACGTATAGACATTATTATTGCAGCCTATATTACCACCTACAACCTTAATACCGAATTTTATATCCGGATACTTATCACTGTTAATCAGGGTATTCAAGGAGCGGGCCATGTTATTAGTCGCTTTAACCTCAACCGGCACAAGATTGTCAGCGGTACGCATAAAGAAGTCTTCTTCCAGCGTAGAATCATCCTTTTTATAATAATACAAACCACAGCCGGCTTTTTTCAATGCCTCTGCTGCAATATTTTCGTACAACGCACCCTTATAGACACCTAAATTTTTATAGGCACGTAAATCCTCCTGCGCCTCATCGTCAAGCATGGCCACCAACAGACCGGTATCAGCCATATACAGCTTATATTTCGTATCATCATAATTGCCCTTCAGCGGCAGCTCAGGAAAAGACAGACAGTAGCAAGCATTAATAATCCCTGCATCACATAGCCATTCTATGCAGCCACGATAATCCTTAAAGCGTGCCCCCTTAGCTACCTTCGTTATCTGAAACTTTTTATTATCCTTCGCCAGCTGTACAGGTATATGCTTAAATACATTCAGAATACGTGTCTGGTCCATACCATCTGCATACTTACGTATATCCTCCTCGTAATCCGCCAAAAGCTGCCTTTGTGTTTCCAGAGAACCGGCAAAAGTTCCCCTCTCTATGTATTCTCTCACCACAGCAGGCATGCCGCCTAAAATGCAGTACTCTGTAAATAATTGCATGAATACCTGCATTTCAACCTCACTAAAAGGCTTAAGCGTACGCATATGCTCTAAAAAGCTGTCGCGCACAGATTTTTGATGTCCTTTGGCCCATAAAAATTCCTCAAAATCCAGGGAATACATTTCGTAATCTGTTTTATAGCCTACACTGTTGCTTTCAATCCTTTTGTAATTGATACCAAGCATGGAACCACTGCAGATAACATCAAAACGTCCATCAAGCTTAAAAAATTTTAACGCTGTAGCAATTTCAGGAAAATCCTGTAATTCATCAAAGAAGATTATTGTTTTCTGCGGCTCGAATATTTTACTTGTATCCAGCAAGGAAATATTTTTTATAATCGCATCTGTATTATAGCCATCAGCAGTAATCATCTTGTACTTGGGTTCTTCAACAAAATTTATGTAAATAACATGCTCGTAATTTGCTTCAGCAAAACGTCTGACAGATTCAGTTTTGCCTACCTGGCGAGGACCTTTAACAATCAGCGGCTTATGCTCTTTTTCCTGCTTCCACTGCATCAGATAGGTATCTATTTTTCGCTCCAGATAAGTCATGCCTTCACTCTCCTTTTGTGCTCTTTTTTCTATTATACAACGTACGCAATACTCCTTCAACAAAAAATGAGCCTATTTTTAGGGGGTTCATTACAATTTCATGAGGATATTTTTGGGTACTGATAACAATTTCATGAGCCTATTTTTAGGTGTCGACTACAATTTCATGAGGATATTTTAAAATTCGCCAGCTCAATACCGTACACATGCAAAAAACCGTACAGCCCCAAAGCCTTGTGTGGCAAGGGGTTGTACGGTTTCATCTTTCAGAACAGCTCCGGATACATACCATGAGCAAATTTTTTTATGCCTTCTCCTGTTTTGATAGCACTGTTATATGTATAATTCAGGGATATACCATAAACCTTGCCTTCCCTAACAACCTTTAGTGATTGAAGTCCAGCATGCTGACGGAAAAAATCCGCTGCCTCCTCAGGATTACCGCCACTCTTCACAACAAAAAGCACGTCAGGATTCTCTTCGATAATGGTTTCCAAGCCTATCGTTCCTGAAGAAAAGCTGGGGACATCAGCACCTAATTTAACGCAAATATCGCCTGCCAGCTTGGTCGAATCATAGGCAACAATGTTCTTGCCCAGCATTTCGATAATCATTACCTTAGGCTTTGGCATATTCTGCGTTTTTTCTCTGACCACAGCGATATCCTGCTGCATATCGGCAACAATTTTCTTTGCTTCGTTTTCCTTGTCAAAAATTGTGCCCAAGCCCAAAATAAAATCGCATTCCTGCTCCAAGGTCTCCTTTTTATTATGCGAGGTAGGAGAATTGGCATTGGTGGAGACATAGGTATGAATACCACGCTTATTCCAAAAATCCGTGCTTTTGAGCGCCTTATCTGCATAAAGCACCTGGCCGGAAATAATCAAATCAGGCTGCATGGATAAAACGTTCTCCATATTCAGGACAACGTTGTGCTGAAACTTGATTTTGTTATATCCTGCAGCATACTGTGGTTCAGGTGTATAAAAGGGGTTGCCATAACGCACCGGACAGATAACATTCTGCTCCACGCCTAAGGCTACCAAGGTTTCATTAATCTGCTCACCGACAGCGATGACTCTTTGCGGCACCTTATCATAATAAGAGATATTTTCACCCAAGGCATTATAATTCTGCACTCTGACATTTTTTACAGCTCTTACGCCATAGGCAGATTGAGTGTGCCCAACGGGACGTTTAGCGTTAAATGCCTGCGTCTGTGTAAAAAATATGAATGCACAAATACCAAGTACTATAGCAAGGGAAGCCAGGGTAAATCGCTTATTCATAAGGTTGCTTCCTTGGATGCCGGGTGGCACCGCTATGTGTTCCCCAAACAATTTCTATACCATGATTGCGGAAAATATCAACCAGTCTTAAAACTTCGGGACAATATTCGTTATCATCTGTACGCGTCTTACAACAAATGCCAACATGAACAACATCAGGTTTAATACTTAAAATTCTTTCAATCTTCTCTTCTAACCCGCTGCTATCTCCCAAGGTAAGCTTACGGCATCCATTGCAGGCCATAAACGCCACCAGTTGGATTTCTTCGTCACCATAACGCGCAAACTGCGAACTGCGATTATTAAATGCCTGAAAGCATGCCGCTCCGGTACAATTTTCTTCTGAGCGCTGGCAACGTAATATAACAATCTTTTTCAAATTATTCCCTCCAATGCTTCGGCAGATAAATAATGTTCATGCGTCCTGATTCTGCATCGTAAGCAACCTTACTATGTACACTATACATATCGTAAATGAATTCTTCTGTCAATAATTCCTGCGGCGTTCCCATGCCGACCACCAGGCCATTCTTGATTGCTATCAGCCTGTCACAATACATAGCCGCGATATTCAAATCGTGGATTGCTGCTACAACGGTAGCATTTAAGCCTTTGACTATATCCATTATCTCCAGCTGGTATTTAATATCCAGATGATTCGTCGGCTCATCTAAAACCAGACACTCCGTCTGCTGCGCCAACGCTCTTGCCAAAATAACACGCTGCTGTTCACCGCCGCTCAGCGTAGAGAACATGCGCTTTTCAAATCTTTCCATACCCACTCTCGCCAAAGCGCTTCTGGCAATTTTAAAATCCTCCAGATTATCACGCTCAAGCATTTTTTTGTGCGGCGAACGCCCCATAAGCACAACATCCAGAACTGAAAAATAAAAGCTATAAAAATTATGCTGAGCAACAACCGCCAGCTTTAAGGCCGATTCGCGATAAGAAAGCTCATCCAAATGCTTGCCATCAAAATAAATGTTGCCGCTAGTCGGCTTTTGTACACGATAAACGCATTTTAAAAAGGTGCTTTTGCCACTGCCGTTCGGCCCTATAATACCAAGAAATTCTTTATTATGTAAAGAAAAATCAATTCCCTTCAGAATCTCCTTGTTTCCTACAAACATTTTGACTGCTTCAGCTAATATTTCCACAATCAGTTACCTCCAAAGCCATAGGTACGTTTCACCATCAGATAAACAAAGCAGGGAGCACCAATCATCGCTACAAGAATGCCAATCGGCAGCTCTGCTCCGGGAATCAGGATACGGCAGAGCGTATCAGCTACAACTAAAAAAATTGCACCGGCTAAAGCAGTCACCGGGATAAGCTTTTTATGATCTGTACCAATCAGCATTCTGATAACATGCGGAACTATTAAGCCTACGAAACCTACTGTACCGGCAGCATAGACAACAAAGCCGACAATAATCGAGCTGATTAAAAGATAAAATTGCCTGTAGATATGTAAATCTGTACCCAAGGTCAGCGCTGATTCATCACCAAGAAGCATAAGATTCAAAATACGGCTTTGGCTCCAGAAGAACAGCACAGCGACGATTACTATCGGCACAATAACAATCAGGTTATCCCACTTAGCCCCGGAAAAACTGCCCATCATCCAATAGGCAATAGTCTGCATGCCTTCTTTGTTGTTGGCAAAGTAAACTATAAAGCTTGAAAAAGCACTGCACACGGCACTGAGCGCCATACCTGCCAGCAAAAGCTTTACCGAATTACTGCGTCCGCCAAGATTCGAAATAAATAACACCAAAAGAGAAATGGCAAAAGCCCCGGCAAAGGCTGCCAGGCCAATAAAGTTTTCACCCATGAATGCTCCTATCCCCAAAAGGATGGCCGCCGTCGCGCCCAAGGAAGCACCAGAGGAAATACCTAAAATATAAGGATCCGCTAGGGGGTTTTTAACAATGGCCTGCATAATGACACCGCTGCTTGCCAATCCTGCGCCGACTGCTGCAGCCAAAACGATTCTCGGTAGGCGCAGCTGCCAGACAATATCATGCACAGAGCCTTTGAGCGCACCATCAAGTGAAGTGCCGCTCTGCAGCTGGTTAACAATTGCTGCATAAATCTGCTCCATGGGTATTTTTACCGTACCGACAGCAAGTGCCAAAAACATAACTGCTATCAATACAAACAACAAAATAGCGCACACACATAAACCATTTATTTATTTAAAACCGCTAAACATTATAAAAAATCCTTACTGTACAAGACCAAAGTACGCTCATTAAAAATTAATGAGCGTACTCGGTTAAAATTGATTAGAGTATGATGTATGAAATATATTGAGTATATGAACTGAATTTAATTAGATATCAAATTCAGCGGAGAGCATAAAGGTTCTAGGACCACCGAAATGCAGCGTGTTGCCGCTAGGTGCCCAATACTTTTTATCAGTAACATTGTAGCACATTGCTCTTAAGGTTACCGGTGTGCTGTTAAGAGATGTTTTGTAATTTACGCCTGCATCCAGGGTGAAGTAGCTGGGAACACCGTATTGTTCGTTACGAACAAAGGAAGAACCAACATAGTTACCGCGCATTAATACGGAGAAATCATCGTTAGCCTTATATTCTGCGCCCAGGTTTGCACTCCATTCAGGCACGCCGTTCGGGCGTTTGCCGTTAGTAGCTGCGCTGGTAGTTTTTTGTTTAGCATTCAAGTGCATAAAGCCGCCAATCAGGTTCCATTTTTCTGCCAGAGTACCGGTTGCAGTATATTCAAAGCCCTTGTGTCTAGCTTCGCCGTCAGCAAGCAGGAAAGGTTTGGTGAAGCCGGGTTTGGTAACATCTACAGCATTAGCCTTCTTGATATCAAAATAGCTTACCTTATGGAAGAAATCGCCGGTTTTGAACTTCACACCGATTTCGTTTTGCTTGGTTTTGTACGGATCTAAAGTTGTACCATGATTCTGATACTTGGAGCCGACAATACCGCCTTCAACGAACTCTTCTGTATGATTTGCATAAACAGCTACACGCGGATCAAAGGTATAATTGATGCCAAAGCTCGGAGATACATCATAATAATCGCCGGTTTGTTTATTGTGAGAACCATCAGGTCTATAGGAATCCTTAGCGATAGACTTACCATTTAAACCAACCAGGATATTCAGCTTCTCATTGCCGGTGGTAATAGAATCCATCACAGACCAGCCGCTGATGCGTGCATGAGTTCCGTAGTAAGCATCGGATTGTGCAAAGGTCGGCGGAGCAAAGCTACCGGTATTAGGATGATAAATATTACCGGTCCAGCCAGATTCTTCTTTAAATCCACTAGGACCGCCATAATAATGCCACATTCTGTCTACGCCAGCTACCCATTCGTGCTTCAGATCACCTGTTTTAAAATCACCCTTCAAACCGATTTGGGCATAATCACGTTTCTCCAGCAGAGAGTAGTTATCGGATACTGCCGAATAATCACCGGCTTCATTTAATAATGTTTTGTCGAAGCCAACATAATAATACCAATCCTGTTTAAAATGACCTGCATTCAAGAAAGCCTTCAAATGGTCATTAATCTTCTGTTCATGGTTTAAGGTCATAACGAGGTTCGTATTTTTATCACGACGCCAGGTAGGATTAGTATTGATTTTTCCGTCAGGAGCGCTCGGTAAAGCATTGCCAACAAACTTACTGCTAACAGTTAAACCATAAGGTCTGCCGGAGCTGTCAGTATCGGTATAACCAAACATGAAGTTGGTCTTGCTGTTTTCCGTTTCCTGATCCAGATTGATATAAATATTTTTCTGCTTCAGGTTCCAGTTTTCAATGGAACGCTCGCCATTAGTATTGCTGGCATTAATACGCACGCCATAGCTTTTATCCTCGCCTAAGCGTGTACCAAAATCGATATATTCCTCATGAGCACCTTCAGAATGATATTTAATGCCAACCTTACGTGTATCTTCATCCATTAAAGCCTTTTTACTGTTAATGCTGATAGTACCGCCGGAACGGTTAGCCATACCGGAACCATTAATACCGGTTGCAGGTCCTTCGATAACATCAACAGATTCAATGTAATTACTGGATTGACGAGTCATAGCCTGCATACCGGGAATGCCATTGATAACAAAGCCACGACCATCATCAGCAAAGCCTCTGATAGAAACGCAGTCTACCGCTGCATCATAGGTTTTTACAACAGAAGGAACAAGGCTCAGAGTCTTGCTCAAGCCCTCGGTAGAGGACAAGAAAGAACCAACAGCCTTTTCCGAAATGGTAGTTGTGCTGATAGGGCTCTTCATTGCATCCTGCTCACCTAAAATACCTACATTAGATGTTGCACGAACAAATTCACCGGCAATGTAACGTTGACCGTGTACAACAATCTCGGCAAGATTGAATGACATTAAATCATCATCGTTTTTTTCTGCAGCAAAGGCATTACCGACAAAGCCTACACTTGTCAATGCCGTGCAGATGGCCGCAGCCAAAGCAACCTGTCTTTTCTTCATAAAATATACTCACTCCCACATAAAAATTTATATTTTACATAAGGTGTCCATGTTTCCCTTACGCAATATATCAGCTTAACAGCTCTCATACACAACAAAAACTCATTGCTCTTGGCATTCATTGCAAACACACTATGCGTGTGATATAATTAATTTATTAAGTAATTTTTTAACATATTAGTACCAAGTACTGTTACATTATATCTTGATGCTACGTATTTAGCAAATACAGATATTCTATACGCATATTGATGATTTTAATATACACTACAGGAGGCCGGCTATGCTTTTGCGTCAAATGAAATATTTTCTGGCAGCAGTATATTGCAAAAGCTTCAATGAAGCAGCAAAGCAATGCTTTATCTCACAGCCTTCCTTCTCTCTACAGATAAAACAGCTTGAAAAAGAACTTGGTGTAAAGCTTATTAACCGCAATAATTGTAATTTCAGTCTTACACCGGCAGGCGAAAAATTTTACGAGCCTTGTAAACGTATAGTCGGAGACGTGCAAAATTTAATGCAAAACATGCAGCACTTTGCGGAAACGAATCAGGTGCCAAGCTATATTATCGGCTGTAAAACAGGCTATAATATATGCTGCCTGCTCAACGTTATCAATATGTTCAATAAGAACAGTGAAACATATCATCTGGAGTTATTGTACGGCGACCACGAACAGCTCCTGACAATGCTTGCGAACAACGAAATAGATATGCTTATCACGGAAGATCGTGAAGCTGATGATAACTTTCTTGCGCGAGAGCTTTTAGAAATCGCAGATTTATGCATTTGCGTACCGAAGCATTCTTTCCCACCTGAAATCAAAGCTCTTCATATCAGTGATTTATCAGAGCAGACATGTGTTCTTATCGCCAACAGAGATTATGTTATGCAGGAGCAGGAATATTATGCCAAACTCTTAGGTTTCCAAGGAAGCTTTTTCACTGCCAGAGATATTCCCACTGCGCTTACCAAAGTAATTGACGACAAGGTAAAATCCTTTCTGCCGGTAACGAGTAATAATGACGCCCCATTCTATTTCAGTAATTTCACCAGAACCTTGCCATTATTAGCAGATAATGAGCCAGTAGAAATTTACTATAACATTTTTTGGCAAAAGAATAATCCCAACCGTAAGATAGCTGCTATCGCTCAGCATATAGCAAGCCTCATGCAGGACCATTAAAAAAGCTTACAACGCTCTGTCCGTCGTAAGCTTTTTTTATTTAAACTCAATACCGTACACATGCAAAAAACCGTACAGCCCCCAAGCCTTGTGTGGCAAGGGGTTGTACGGTTTTGTACGGTTTGTACGGTTTTATCAGAGAGTCTTCAGGTATTCCAAGCGCTCGTTAATCGCAGCCTTTTTACCGTTCAGCTCTTCAGCCTTAGCCTTCTCTTTTTCGATAACAGCCTCAGGTGCTTTAGCCAGGAAGCCGGCGTTGCCCAGCTTGCCTTCAACACGGCTCAGCTCTTTGTCGATAGCAGCCAGCTCTTTGTTCAGGCGAGCATTTTCCTTCTCGACATCAATCAGGCCTGCCAGCGGCAGATAAACCTCAATGCCTGCTACAACTGCAGCCATAGCATTTTCCGGTTTAGCAGCATTGTCAGCCAGCACAGTCAGCTCGCTGATAGCGCCCATCAGATGGATGTAGTCAGCGTTAGCCTCAATGCCGTCCTTCAAGTCGGCAGCAGCCAGCATGGTTGCCGGAACCTTCTTTCCGGGCGGTACGTTAACCTCTGCACGCATGTTACGGATAGCCTTGATGCTTTCCATGATTGCGCCCATCAGGCGTTCTGCCTCATCGTCCATCAGAGCTTCATCAGCCTCAGGCCACTTGGAAATCATAATGCTTTCTGCTTCATGCGGCAGGCATTGGTAAATTTCCTCGGTGATGAACGGCATGTACGGATGCAGCAGCTGCATAGCGCTGGTCAGTACGGTTGCCAGAACATGCTGTGCGGTTGCACGTTCTTCAGCGTTTTCTTTATTATACAGACGCGGTTTAGCCAGCTCGATGTACCAGTCGCAAACCTCGCCCCAGATGAAGTCGTAAATCATGCGGCCAGCTTCGCCCAGCTCGAACTTCTCCAGCATTTCGGTAACGCTCTTAGCGGTGTGCTGCAGACGGGACAGGATCCATTTATCAGCCAAGGTATACGGAGCCAGCTTAGCGTTGGCATCGTAGCCTTCCATGTTCATCAGAGCGAAACGGGAAGCGTTCCAGATCTTGTTGGCAAAGTTACGAGTTGCCTCTACGCGCTCCCAGTAGAAACGCATATCGTTACCCGGAGTGTTGCCGGTAATCAGCATAAAGCGCAGAGTATCGGCGCCGTATTGGTCAATAACCTCCAGCGGGTCGATGCCGTTGCCCAGAGATTTGGACATTTTGCGGCCCTGGCTGTCGCGAACCAGACCATGGATGAATACCTTGTCGAACGGAATCTCATGCATGAATTCCATACCCATAATCAGCATACGTGCAACCCAGAAGAAGATGATATCGTAACCGGTTACGAGTACGCTTGTCGGATAGAATTGCTTTAAGAGCGGAGTTTTATCCGGCCAGCCCATGGTAGAGAACGGCCACAGAGCGGAGCTGAACCAGGTGTCCAGTGCGTCCTCGTCCTGGTGGATATGTGCGCTGCCGCATTTCGGGCAGACAGTCAAATCGGTGCGGCTGGCGCTCATTTCGCCGCAGTCATCGCAGTACCATACAGGAATGCGGTGGCCCCACCAGATCTGACGGGAAATACACCAGTCACGAATGTTATCCATCCAGCCGGTATAGGTTTTGGTGAAGCGTTCCGGTACAAATTGAGTACGGCCGTCTTCAACGCAATCAACAGCAGCCTTAACCAAGGGCTCCATCTTAACGAACCATTGGGTGGAAACCTGAGATTCAACAGCATGGCCGCAGCGTTGGCAGTGGCCGACAGCATGGGAATGCTCTTCAACCTTAACCAGATAGCCGTCAGCCTTCAGGTCGGCAACGATAGCCTTACGGCATTCCTCACGGGTCATGCCTTCGTATTTGCCGGCTTCTTTAGTCATAATGCCGTTCAAGCCGATAACAACGATGCTCGGCAGGTTGTGGCGGATACCCATCTCATAGTCGTTAGGATCATGGGACGGAGTAATTTTTACAGCGCCGGTACCGAATTTGGTATCAACATAGCTATCAGCGATGATAGGAATAATTCTGTCGGTAGTCGGCAGACGCAGAGTTTTGCCAACCAGATCGCCATAACGAGGGTCTTCCGGGTTAACTGCTACTGCAGTATCGCCGGGCAGAGTTTCCGGACGGGTGGTAGCAATCATCAGGCTGCGGCCTTCTTCTTCAACTACTGGGTAGTTGATGTACCAGAGATGGCCAGGGTCATCCTTATGCTCAACCTCGATATCGCTCAGTGCGGTGTTGCAGTTTACACACCAGTTGGTGATACGGGTGCCTTTGTAAATCAGGCCCTTTTCAAACAGGGTGCAGAACACCTCGCGAACAGCCTTGGAGCAGCCTTCATCCATAGTAAAGCGCTTACGCTCCCAGTCGCAGGAAACGCCCAGATGCTTCAGCTGGTTGATAATGCGGTCGCCATATTGCTCCTTCCATTTCCAAACGCGTTTCAGGAACTCTTCGCGGCCCAGGTCATAACGAGTCTTGCCTTCCTCTTTTTTGATAACCTCTTCAACCTTAATCTGGGTTGCCAGACCTGCATGGTCATAGCCGGGCATCCACAGGGTGTTGTGGCCCATCATGCGGTGCCAGCGGATCAGGATATCCTGCAGGGTATTATCCAGTGCATGGCCCATATGCAGCTGACCGGTGATGTTCGGTGGGGGGATAACAATACTGAAAGCGTCCTTGCCTTCTTCTACTTCGGCATGAAAATAACGATGTTCTTCCCAGAATTTATACCATTTCTTCTCTACGGAAGCAGGATCATAAACCTTAGGGATATTATGCTCTTCACACATAAAAAAATTCCTCCTTAAAATAAACAAGCCCTGTCCTTTACGGACAGGGCGAATAATCGTGGTACCACCTATCTTCCTTATGCTCTAAGGCACAAGGCACTCAATGCATGTAACGTGTGCGCACGTTTTTGCCTACTGCAATGTTCAGCAAAACAGCTCCCGAGCTACACTCACCTCACCGCCACACAGCTTGCACCAACCGCTGCTTCTCTTTAGTAGCTTTACGGAGATAAGCCTCTCGTTCCTCGCCTGTAGATATTTTGTTATACTCTATATCTTAGCAAGGAAGAGGTGGGATTGTCAAGAGGAGAAATAAAGCAATTATTCTCACTCCCATGTTTTTTCAGCAAGTATATTGGCTATTTCTTCTGTTGAAGGCAATTCATCAATTCCCAGCAATTTGTTTAAATCAAACACTTTAACAAATCGTGCTCCACCATACGAAGTCTTTTTATATTCCGTCTGGAAAAATTGCTCAACAAAAAAGTATTTATGCGGACATCTAAACAAATTGTAACCATACTTTTTACCATCCTCTATAGCTTCAAGTATCGTCTGCTTACGTTCATCTGATATTTCACCCTGTTCAGCACGATACAGTAATACATTATCTGCAAATTCAGTTACAATAACAGCATTCACCTTACCTATAGCTCTTACTGCCTTATCCGTATATAAACCTATATATGGATAGTTTTGCGGACTGTGTGCTAACGTATCATAATAAACATTTGCTTTTTTGTTAAATTGGAATGTAGTCCCAGCACCATACATCTTCATATAAGTACTTCTAGCCGAATCTTCTTTTTCAATTACATTTTTCGTAGCAGGAAGTTCGACATTTTCGCTTTCAATTATATCTTTATCAGCAGAAAGGTTTTTATTTTCACTTTCAATTGCATTTTCTATAACGGAAAGAGTTTCACTATTACTTACCACATTACCTGCAAGAGCTTTTTGCAGCATCTGAAGATATTTTTCATCGCTAATACTCCAACAGCTAGGGTGATACAATGAAATAACCTTGATTTGCTTATCTAATCGAATATAATTTTCTAACAGCCAACGTACTCCATCTCCACAACACACTATTAATTCAGGAGAAATTAATTCTATCTCTTGGCTGATAAATTCAGCATACCGTTTTACATATTCCTCTAAAGTTTTCCATACGCAACCAACAAACCCTCCACGCTTATTCAAATTTATAACTGCGACAGAACGCAAAGCGGTATGGTCTTTATTTATCGTCTTAAAATCATCATTAAAAATAGCATTAGCCAGCATAGAAAGACGCTTAGAGAATATCGTTTCCGGCACTTCACCATAAGCTACCCTGCGATGCCAAAACATAACAGTTTCAGCATTTTTAGCAGCTGCTTTATCATCATCATGTTCACCATACCAATAAGCTTCTTTAGCAATAAACAAAACTCTTGGCGAGCTTTTAGCAAAACTTTCTTCGTTAATTATCCCATCAGGCAAAAAAGCATAAGCAGGTACATTTCCGGTAATATAGTCTGTATTAACTTCGCATTTATGTGCTAATTTCCACAGAGGCAATAATTCTTCAACACCAGAGCAAGCATTAATATGCTTCTTTTGAAATGGAAATTCAAAATTATTAGTGTTACTTGTGTCAGACATACACTTAACCTCCAAAACTTATATCATGTCAATAATTCTCATTATCGTTGTCAGTGTCCTGTTTGAAATCTTCAGCATAATTATCAAAATGATAGCCATCTTCAAAAGCAGCTAAATCCGCACGATTATTAGTAATTTAATTTGCATTATACTATACACGTTATGACAAAAACGGCACAGCTACCCCAAGCTCATTCTCCCTTGCCATCTCCCAAATCAAAGGCATATTGTTACTTTCCCCTATAATATCCATTATCACTCCATGCTGACCACAAGTCATACATTTCTACATAATGTTCTTTGATAAATCCTTGTATTTTACGTACATCCAAATCATTTAACGTACCTTGCTTCATCAGTTCTGTATCGCCGTTACCTTTTACAAAAAACTTTGCTGAACCAGCTTCAGTCAACCGTTTGTCACTAGCATGTACATGCATGCATTCAATAATACACTTACTTGTAAAATAAAGATAATATCCACAAACTTTAAAATCAAAGTACTTTGGCATAATCCTTCTCCATATACTTCACATTAGCCTGATAAAGCTTGTTGACCTTATACGCTTCGATATCATCCATATTAGTTTCTACAAGCTCATTATTATAGAAATAAGCAGCATGATCAGGCTTATGCAAATTTATAACAGTTACACCCTCGCCCCTATCAATAAACGCATATCCTTGAACGATAACCTCAGCAGCATCTGCCAATTTTTGAACATCAGCCATAACACACCTCCACTTTTTTTATCGGCGCTAAAAATTTCTTAGCATTAAAATATAAGTTATCCAGCATGGGAAGCAAATCAATATAGTCTTCAACCACACCTAACTTTTCGTGCAAACAATCAACAACAATGTATCCATATGGAGCATCCCATTCTTTAACTTTTAAATACTTCACTAACCTATCTGATGTTTTAAAACGAAAATCATAACCACCATAAGAAAAAATCGTAAATCCACCTTTGTTACTCAAATAAGCTGTATCTTTGTTCTCCATATTTTCACCACCTCATAAATTGCTGATCAGCTCTACTCAAATTATATCACACGAATAACTTTTTGATAACTATTTACCACTTCAAAAAGCCGCCACGCTTACGCGCAGCGGCTCACAGCAGTTCACTTACAACACTGCCACATATACTGCTTTTCATCGGCAGCTTGTGAAGATAAGCATTTCATTCTTAGCAAAGACCATAACACCATTTCAAAGAGCAACTCAATCGAATCTTTTGTTCACAACATATGTAGTTTTGCCGTCAGGAATATCAGGATTCTGCTCGAAAATAGAGCATAGTACAGACGTTAATTTATCGGTAGCAGCCTCTGACTGCATATTGATGGTGTAAACCTGATGCTGATAAACTTCCTTACCTTTGGAATTTTTAAACTTTACCTTATTGTTATGCTTGGGTCCAAGGGCATACAGATAAATAGCATGATATTTTTCATCAGGATTATTTATCTTGGAATCATTGACGAATTTACCATTGTAAGACGGGTGGAATTCAAGTGTCGATGCAAAATCATCAATGTACTTAAGCATTTCCGGCGTAATTTTAGGTGTTTTCGTCACATCCTTAATGTAATTGGGATATCTGTAATATTTTCCGTCCTGAGGTTTTACTACAACATTCTCCACCTTCTTCTCCGGCTCAGGCGCAGGCTTTTTGTCCTTGGCATCATCCCCGCAGCCTGCTGCCAAAAGCAGTGCTGCAACCAAGCCCGCAGCAGCCAGATACTTAAATTGCTTTTTCATAATCTTCGCCTCCTTTTTTCATCTGCTTAAGCTTTTGCTTTTCTCTACGCTCATTATATGCCAGGGAACTAAAAAGCGCCCCACCCCAAAAGCAGTTTTAGTGTAGGACGCTCAAAATTTTTATTAATTTATGCTAAAGCAGGTCAATCAAATCTTTTTTTCACAACATATGTAGTTTTGCCATCAGGAATATCCGGATTCTGTTCGAAAATAGAGCATCTTACAGACTTTAATTTATCGGTAGCGGCATCTATCGTCATATTGATGCTGTAAACCTCCTGCTGATAAACTTCATTACCTTTGGAATTTTTAAACTTGATCTTATTGTTATGATTTGGACCAAGAGCAGACATATTGATATAGTGAATTGTTTCTTCCGGATTCTTTATCAGGGAGTTATTGGTGAATTTTCCCTTGGAATCCGGATGGAATTTAAGTGTCGAGGCAAAATCATCAATGTACTTAACTATTTCCGGTGTCATCTTCGGTGTTTTGGTCACATCCTTAATATAATCTGGATATCTGTAATATTTTCCGTCCTTAGGTTTTACTACAACATTCTCTACCTTCTTCTCCGGCTCAGGCGCAGGCTTCTTGTCCTTGGCATCATCGCCGCAGCCTGCCGCCAAAAGCAGCGCTGCAATCAAGCCTGCCGTTGCCAGATACTTAAAATGCTTTTTCATAATCTACGCCTCCTTTTTTGCTTTTCTCTACGCTTATTATATGCCCGGTAGCGAAAAAGCGCCCCACCCCAAATGCTATTTTAGGGTAGGACGCTTGAAATTTTTATCAATTTATGCTAAAGCAGCTCATTTAAAAACCTTCTTCATGATTGTTCTGCTCTTGCCGTCCGGAATGGCCTCATTCTGCTCATAAACAGAATACTCAACATATACAACTTTATTGGTATCTGCCTTTACAGACATACGGATATGATAAACCTCCTGCTGATATACTTCCTTCCCCTTAGAATTTTTAAATTTGTTATTGCGATTATGATTGCTGCCATTGGCATGCAGCCAGATACGATGATATTCTTCATTAGGTCTATTAATGCGTGAATCATTAAGGAATTTACCTTTTTCAGACGGCGCCAATTTTACGGTCGAAGCAAAATCATCTACATATTTAATCATCTCAGGCGTCATTTCCGGCGTTTTGGTTACATCATCAAGATAGGAAGGATATCTGTAATATTTTCCCTCTGGCGGTTTAACTACCGGTGCTTGGGCTTTTTTATCTACCTTCTGCTCTGTCTTGATGTCCGGCTTATCAACTTTCTTCTTGTCCTTGGCATCATCGCCGCAGCCTGCCGCCAAAAGCAGCGCTGCAATCAAGCCTGCCGCAGCCAAATACTTAAAATGCTTTTTCATAATCTACGCCCCCTTTTTTACATCTGCTTAAGCTTTTGCTTTTCTCTACGCTTATTATATGCCAGGGAGCGAAAAAGCGCCCCACCCCAAAACACGTTTTAGGGTAGGACGCTTAATTTTTTTGAGATTTTTACTGCTTCAAAGCTGAACTTTGCTTCTTCAGGCAATAGCTCAAGCAGTTTTGCCCTTCAGCTTGAGCACTACTGCCAGCAGCAGGCTTACTACAAAGCAGGCGCTGAAGAAGTACAGCGTAAAGCTGTAGCTGTGCGTGCGCTCGTAAATTACGGATAAAAGCAGCGGACCGGCAATGCCTGCCAGGCCCCACGCTGTTAAAATACGTCCGTGGATTGCGCTCAGCTGCTTCGTGCCGAACAAATCGCTCAGATATGCCGGCATGCAGGAGAAGCCACCGCCGTAGCAGGTTATGATAATGAACACCAGAAGTTGGAACATAAAGCTTTCATTTACGCCACCCAAAAGGTAGAAGGCCACAATCTCGATAACGAAAAATGCCAGATACGTATTTGCACGGCCGATGTAGTCGGAAACAGTGGACCACACAATACGGCCGCCGCCGTTCAGCAGGCCGATGATACCAACCATAGACGCCGCCGCAATCGGAGACATACCGATAACCTCCTGTGCCATGGGCGAAGCTACAGCCAAAAGACCGATACCGCAGGTGATGTTCGTAAAGAAAATCCACCACAAAGCATAGAACTGCCAGGTGTGCATAGCCTCCTTTACGGTATACTGCACACGCTCAGGCATCTTTGCCTTGAACTGTCCCTTGCCTGCTACAGTTTCCTGCTTCGGCGGCTCCAGATAAAGTGCGGAAGCAGTCATCACTAATGCGTAAATGCAGGCCAGAATCACAAAGTTTTCAATCAGGCCGTATTTAGCTATCAAAATCTGCATCAACGGACCTGCAACGAGGCTGGCAAAGCCAAAGCCCATAATCGCCAGGCCGGTTGCGAGACCACGATTATTGGGGAACCACTTTACCAGTGTGGACACCGGGGTAATATAGCCTGTTCCCAGACCGATACCGCCGATAACGCCGTAAAAAAGATATAACAGCAGCAGGCTGTGCTGTGTCAGTGCATAGGCTGTACCCAGCAAGCCGCTTACGAAAAAGCACATGGATATCAGACCGCTGCGGCGCGGACCGTATTTTTCTACATACGTTCCCAAAAAGCCTGCGGAAGTACCCAAAAACAAAATCGCCAGCGAGAAGGTCCAGGTAACCTCCTTCAGCGAAAAACCCATAGCCTGCATAATAGGCTTCGTCAGTACGCTCCATGCGTATACGCTGCCAATGCTAATGTGAATGCCGATGGCTGCCAGCACGATCAGCCATCTGTTTTTTGTCTGTTGCATCATGAATACCTCTCTTTATAAGTATTACCTAGTCACCCGGGTTTTCCTTTTGCTCCTTATAAAGAAAAAACGTCTGGGCGATTTTGCCCAGACGGTCGGCGCATACATTCATCTGCCTCCACGTGGTCAATTCCACTCATCCGTCAGGAAGCAGACTGCATTAGGTTATGACTCTATTATACACATATTTCTGCAATTGTCAACATGTAGTGTTTAGTTAATATTTTAATACTATATAGTGTAGAAAAGAAACCCCTTCCGCCTCACTTCGTTCGGCACCTTCCCCTATGGGGCACAACCCTCAGTCATCGCCTACGGCGATGCCAGCTCCCTTGCAGGGAGCATATAGAAAGTTAGAGTTTCAATATATCATTATATCTTCCCTGAAAGGGAAGGTGGCTGCGAGCTTTGCGAGCAGACGGAAGGGTTGCGATGTATCAATTGCGATGCACACACAACCCCTCTCCGTCATCGCTTCGCGATGCCACCTCTCCCCAAGGAGAGGCCAGAAGAAAGCTTAAAGCAAAAGACATGTTAACTGCAAAATGAAACAACCCTCAGTCATCGCCTGTGGCGATGCCAGCTCCCTTGCAGGGAGCATATAGAAAGTTAGAGTTTCAATATATCATTATATCTTCCCTGAAAGGGAAGGTGGCTGCGAGCTTTGCGAGCAGACGGAAGGGTTGCGATATATCAATTGCGACACATACGCCCCCTTCCGCCTCACTTCGTTCGGCACCTTCCCCAAGGGGCAGGCAAGAAGGCTAAGCTAAAGCTCACACAAGCACAAAAAGAGCCGCGCTAACGCGCGGCCCTTCAATACTCATCAAGCTAAATTTATTTCTTACGAAGATTTACAGTTGTCGTATGCTTGCAATGCGGGCAGCAACCCTTACCGCCACCGGCATCACAACCAATGCAGCCACCAGTTTTATGTGCCTTGATGACCTGCTTGGATGCCAAATACACACACCCGACAATAATCAGACCAATAATCCAGGTTGCCATACGAAACACCTCTTTTATTTTGCATCAACGCTCATAACAGTCTCTTTATCATACTTTTTAGCGGGACGGAAGAGCAGATACAGGAACGCAATCAGGAAAACAACAGCTACAGCAGTACCGAAGCTAAATGCTTCACCGCCGACAAACACTCTGCCGAACTGGTAAACCATCAGGCACATGCTATAAGCATACAGGTTTTGGAAGAGGATAGTTGCCCAGGTCCACTTCTTGCTGTTCATCTCCTGGCTCATAGTGGAAATAGCTGCCAGGCAGGGAGAATCCAGCAGGTTGAACACCAGGAAGGAGAACGCTGCAACAGCACTCGGGAAGAACGTCATAACAGCAGTCCACAAATCAGGCTCATCCTCAGCTGCATCAGCCAGACCGGAAAGAATAGCCATCGTGCTGACGATAGATTCCTTAGCCACAAAGCCGGAGAAAGCAGCAGCCACAGCCTGCCAGCTGTCAAAGCCCAGAGGAGCGAAGATAGGAGCAAGACCATTACCAATGTAAGCAACAAAGCTCTTTTCAGTATCAACCATAGCAACAGAGCCTTCATCAATACCAAAGCTTGCCAGGAACCACATAACAACGCAGCACAGGAAGATAATAGTACCGGCTTTTTTCAGGAAGCCTGCAACACGCTCCCAGGTATGCAGCAGCACGTTCTTAGCAGCAGGCAGATGGTACGGCGGCAGCTCCATAACAAAGGGAGTAGGATCGCCGGCAAACAGCTCAGTCTTTTTCAGAATGATGCAAGCAGTAATTACAGCGAAGAAGCCAACGAAGTACATAATCGGTGCCATGTACCAGTCACCGCCCATAATTGCGCCGGAAAGCAAAGCAATAACAGGCAGCTTAGCACCACAGGGGATAAAGGTAGTCGTCATGATAGTCAGACGGCGGTCGGTTTCGTTTTCAATAGTACGGGAAGCCATAATACCCGGTACACCGCAGCCTGCAGAAATCAGCAGAGGGATGAAGCTCTTGCCGCTCATACCGAACTGACGGAAGAAACGGTCCATAATGAAGGCTACACGTGCCATATAACCGCAGTCCTCCAAAAAGCTCAACAGCAGGAAGACAATCGCCATCTGCGGAGCAAAACCAATCGGTGCGCCAATGCCGCCGATAATACCATCAACCACAAGAGATACCAGCCAATCCTCACATTCGGCAGCCTCCATGTGCTCCTGCACCCAAGGCTGAATCCATTCGCCAAACAATGTATCATTCGTAAAATCGGTTACAACCGTACCGATAGTTTCTACAGCGATATAGTAAACAAGGAACATGATAATCGCGAAAATCGGCAGAGCCAGGAAACGGTTCGTTACAATGCTGTCGATTTTATCGGAAATAGTCAGACCGGTATGGCCTTTGACAACTGCATTGCTCATCAGCTCGCCAATGTAGTTATAACGCTCGTTGGTAATAATGCTTTCGGCATCATCATCCAGCGCTTCCTCGCAGGCTGCCACGATTTCTTCAATCTTAGCCTGCTCGCCTTCGCTCAGGCCCAAAGCATCAGCAATTTTCTTATCACGCTCAAACAGTTTTACCAGCAGCCAACGCTCGCTCATGCCGTGAACCTTGTTGCCTGCTTCGCGGGCAATCGCGGTCAGAGCATCCTCAACCTCGCTGCAGAAGCGCATATATTTCGGTGCAGCACCGCCGACAGCTTTAATTGCTTTTTCGGCAGCCTCACCGGTGCCTTCACCCTGCAGTGCGGAGGTTTCCACAATCTCGCAGCCAAGCTCGGCAGCCAGTTTAGCGGTATCAATCTTATCGCCGTTCTTGCGGACGATATCAATCATGTTCAAAGCAATAGTTACGGGATAACCCATCTCCATAACCTGCGTAGTCAGGTACAGGTTACGTTCAATGTTAGAGCCGTCAACCAGATTCAGTACGCCGTCAACATCATTTTGCAGCAGATAGTTACGGGAAACAACCTCCTCCAAAGTGTACGGAGACAAGGAATAAATACCGGGCAGGTCGGTAATAATTACATCATCGTGACCTTTAAGGCCGCCTTCTTTTTTCTCTACAGTTACGCCAGGCCAGTTACCAACATATTGGTTAGAACCGGTCAAATCATTAAACATTGTTGTTTTGCCGCAGTTAGGGTTACCAATCAGGGCAATCTTGATCTGTTTCATCTTTTCCCTCCAAATTATTCTACAACGATGTGTTCAGCCTCGCCGTTACGCAAAGTCAGCTCATAGCCACGTACAGTTACCTCCACCGGGTCACCCAGCGGTGCAACCTTACGTACGAATACGCTCACACCTTTAGTCACGCCCATATCCATAATACGTCTTTTTACCGCACCCTCGCCAACGAGCTTAGCAACGGTAACTGTTTCACCAACAGGAACTTCTTTTAATGTTTTCATAACATCCTCCACTTGCTTCAGATAAATATTTTGGCTGCCATCTGCTTGCTCAGGGCAATGCGGGCATCCTTCACATTGACGATAAGATTACCGTCAATTTCAGAAATAACAGTTACAGCTGAGCCTTCTACAAAGCCCAGGTTAGCCAGAAAGCGTTTGATTTCATCCTTGCCGCGAACAGCGCTAATCTTGTTAGTTTCGCCTCGACGGGCCATTAACAAAGGCATCATAATTCCCTCCAAAGAATTTGTTAGCAGATACTAACTTGACACGATTTTTTTTAGTAGTTAGGCATTCCTAACTACTATTGAAAGTTTACGTCAGCTATAAATTTTTGTCAAGCATTTTTTGTAAAATCCTACGCTAATTTACAAAATTAGTTAGCTTATGCTGTTATGTTTACAAAAAACATCGGCTGACTTTATAGTCAGCCGACGTAAACCAAATCAGCATATTAGCTATAGCTTTTTATTATATCTTTTTGTACAGAATACGGATAGAATTCAGCACGCACAGCAAAGATACACCGGTATCGGCAAAGACTGCCGCCCACATAGAAGCATAGCCCATAAGGCCTGCAATCATAATGATAACCTTAACAGTCAGAGCGAAAATTACATTCTGCCAGGCAATCGCACCGGTTGCACGCGCAATAGCAATCGCCTGCGGAATAGCCTTCACTTCGGAATTCATGAAGACAACGTCGGCAGCTTCAATCGCTGCATCTGCGCCACTGCCCATAGCAGCGCCGGCATCCGCACCGGCTAATACAGGCGCATCGTTGATACCGTCACCAACGAACATAACAGGGCCGTACTTGTTGCGCAGCATATTCAGCTCGCTGAGCTTATCCTGCGGCAGCAGCTGAGCGCGTACCTCATCAATACCTGCTGCCTTAGCCACAGCCTGCGCTTCCTTCTGCGCATCGCCGGTGAGCATAGCGGTTACCATGCCTTGTGCCTTCAAAGAAGCAATTGCTTCCTTGGCATCTTCCTTCAGAGTATCGTTAATCAGCAGCTGGCCCATGTATAAGCCATTGTCGGCAACAAGCACCTCGCTGCCGCTTTCGGTAGGAGTATAGCCGCCGTATTCAACGTTAAAGCGTTGCAGCAGCTTGGTGTTGCCGCACAGAACCTTACGTGCACCAAAGTACGCAACCAGGCCTTCGCCGGCAATTTCTTCAAATTTATCGGGGCGTACCAGCTCCAGCTTTTCAGCCTTGGCAGCCTCTACGATGCTTACGGCAATCGGGTGGGTAGAAACAAGCTCAGCACTTGCACACAGGCGCAGCAGCTCGTCAGCTTTCATGCCTTCGGCAGCATTAACCTTCTGCAGTACAAAGTTACCCTTGGTAACGGTACCGGTTTTATCCATAACTACGGCAGCAATGTTTTTCAAAGCCTCCATAGCAACGCCGCCCTTAAAGAGAATGCCGTACTTGGAGCCGGCGCCGATGCCGGAGAAGAAGGCCAGCGGCACGCTCAGCACCAACGCGCAGGGGCAGCTGATAACGAGGAAGGTCAGCGCAGTATAAATCCATTTATTCCAGTCGCCGGTAATCAGGGACGGAACCACAGCAGTCAGTACTGCGGCAGCAACAACAAACGGAGTATAGATACGTGCGAAGCGGGTAATGAAGCGGTCGATAGTCGGCTTGCTGGCAGCAGCGTTCTCTACGCTGTCCAGAATACGGGTAACCATAGACTCCTCCAGAACCTTTTCTACACGGATTTTCAGCATACCGGAGGTATTCACACAACCGGAAACAACCTCATCGCCATATTTGCGCTTCACAGGCACAGGCTCGCCGGTTACCGGGGAGGTATCTACCAGACTTTCGCCGTCGATAACAACACCGTCCAGAGGAATACGGTCGCCTACGCGCACCAGCAGAATGTCGCCTACATGTGCGTCAGCGGCAGGAATAATCTTCACATCTTCGCCTACGAGCAGGTTGACAACCTCCGGACGCATGTCAACAGCGTCCATAATCTGGCCACGGCTCTTTTCTACCGCACGCTGCTCAAAATATTCGCCCACACGATAGAAGAACATAACGCCAACAGCCTCTTCCCAGGCCTGAATAGCAAACGCACCTAATGTTGCAACAGTCATAAGGAAGTTTTCGTCAAATACATTACCCTTGGCAATATTCTTCAAGGCAGTCAGCACAATGCGTCCGCCAAGCAGAATATATGCAAAAATCAGGAAGTACATATGGTACGCTTCCGGCACCAGTCCCAGCCATTCTGTGATGATGAACACAGCACCGCCCAGCACGATTTCGATAATCGTCTGCTTTTCGCTCAGCTCGGAAAGGATACCGCCGGATTTTTTGCGCTCCTCCAGCTCGGGCGCCAGAGAAGGCTTGCTTTCAGCCTCCAGCAGCACAACGCCCTCTTCTACCTTATCGGTTACAGCCTGCATTTTCTCCAGCAGACCATTGTAATCCTTAGCGCTTACGCGCAGCTTTTTCGTAGTAAAGGTCAGGGTAGCTTCATCAATCTCAGGCATAGCGTTCAGCGCACGTTCAATCTTGGCACCGCAGTTAGCGCAGTCCAGATTTTTCACCAGATAAACTCTGCTCTTGCCGCCTAATTGCGGACGGCGGTCACGCGGTACTACCACTACGTCGGACTCAATAGATGTGCAGATTTTCTGAATTTCCGGCAGCAAAGCCTCATGGTCTGCAGCGCTGAGGCGCAGCTGCTTGGTAGCAAAGCTTACGTTGGCATAGGTTACGCCGGGCAGCTCTTTGATTTTGTATTCCATTTTGGCAGCGCAGTTGGCACAGCCAAGATTTTGTAAAATATATACGCGTTTTACCTTATCGGCATCCGGCATACGGCAGGTGCAATTAGCCAGGCTTTCGCCGCATACGTCGCAGTACTCCTCATGCGGATGGCAGATTTCGCAATTACAGTCAGCAGGATGACCGGGAACGTGATGTCCGTGTATATGAGCATGTTCGTGGCCGTGGTCGTGACCGCAACCGCATTCGTCACTATGTGCGTGAGCGTGCTCTTCGTGCTCGTGGCCGTGGTCGTGACCGCAACCGCATGCGTCACCATGTGCGTGAGCGTGTTCTTCGTGCTCGTGATCATGTCCGCAACAGCACTCGTCGCCGTGTGCATGAGCGTGTTCATGTTCGTGCTCATGGTCATGGCCACAACCGCATGCGTCGCCGTGTGCGTGTGCGTGAGCGTGTTCTTCATCTTCATGCTCATGTTCATTACCACAGCAGCAATCATCGCCATGCTCATGGGAATGCTCTTTATGGTCATGTTCATGATCGTGTCCGCAACCACAAGCATCACCATGAGTATGCTTAGGCACATGTCCCATAGTCTTATGATCATGGTCCTTGCCGCAGTGACCGCAGGTGCAGCCTTCCGGATGCTTGCTGTAATCCTCTACACTATTGATATGACCGTCAATATGACGAAATGCTCTTACATCGCCGGCACCGTTACGGATATCTTCCAAATCTTTCTTCATTGTATCTACCACCTTTCTTTTCAGGTTGTCTCACTCTTCATATGAGTATCTATTCATATATAATGTAAAAAATAATAGGAAAGGTGATAACACCTTTCAGTAAACTCTTTGATACCTATATTATAACACAAATAACATATGAGTCAATACTCACCCATGAAATTAGTAATAAAAATTCCTAAGAAAAAAATGGGTACAGCATTCGCCGTACCCACTATAAAAATTGATGGAGAAAATTACTTTCAAAGAAGCTCTATGCTTACGCATATCGCTTCAAGACTATATTAGTCAAACAGATGGCAGGCAACCCAATGGCCGTGCTCAACCTCTTTCAGCTCAGGCTTAACCTGCACGCAATGCTCGGTGCAGTGCTCGCAGCGGCTGGCAAAGGGGCATCCAGGCGGCAGGTCCAGCGGACTCGGGATTTCGCCTTCCAAAGGCTCAATCTTTTCACCCGGCTTGAAGTCTACCTTAAATACAGCACCCATAAGTGCCTTAGTGTACGGATGCTTGCACTGTTCTGCAATGCGGCCGTGCTCCATCCATTCTACTACATTACCCAAGTACATTACCGCAACCTGATGGCACATCAAATCTACCAGACCAAGGTCATGAGCAATGAACAGGTAAGTAATATTTTTTTCTTTTTGAATACGGCACAGCAGCTCGCAGATTTTTTCCTGTACGGAAACGTCCAGCGCACTGGTCGCTTCATCGCACACGATAATCTTCGGTTCCAGTGCCAGAGCGCGGGCAATGCCCAGACGCTGACGCTGACCGCCGGACATGCTGTGCGGATAGCGGTCCTTGAATTCAGCAGGCAGCTCAACCATTTCCAGCAGCTCTGCTGCTTTGGCGTCTACCTCGCTGTTTTTAATCAGGCCGAAATTTTTCAAAGGCTCGGTGAGGATATCCTTAACAAGCATTTTCGGGTTGAAGGCAGCAGTCGGATCTTGGAACACCATCTGGATGTTCTTTCTGTCCTGACGCAGCTGTTCACCGCTAGATTTCATCAAATCGTGGCCTTCGAAAATAGCTTCACCGCTGGTAGCAGGGTGAATACGCAGCAGAGTACGCACCAGTGTACTCTTGCCGCAGCCGGATTCACCGATAATGCCCAGGGTACGGCCTTCGTATGCACGCAGGTTGATGTCATTGCAGGCAGTCAGGAATTTGCCGCCGTCAACTGCGAATTTTTTGGTAAGATGGTTAATCTCCAGTACCAGTTTAGCACGCTCATAGGCTGGTCTTTCATTATTGCTCATAATACGTCTTACCTCCTATGACCGGAACTGCATTAAGCAGTTGTTTTGTATAATCATCCTGCGGATTAGCAATAACGTCCTCACGCTTACCATATTCCACAACATGACCGCCCTTCATAACCATCAGCTTGTTGGATACGTAGGAAGCAACGCCCAAGTTATGCGTAACCATAATAACGGCAACGCCGTATTCGTCACGAATATCAACAATCTGACGGATAATCTGTGCCTGAGTAGTTACGTCCAACGCACTGGTAGGTTCGTCAGCCAGGAGGATTTTCGGGCTGAAAATCATGGCCATAGCGATACCTACACGCTGACGCATACCGCCGGACAGCTCAAACGGGAAACTGTTCATAATATTTTCCGGGTTCGGCAGACGCACATTAGTCAGCATATCACAGCACATCTTATAAGCCTGGTCCTTAGACTTGTCCGGCTGATGCGCCTGAACGTAGTCAATGAACTGTTGGCCGATGCGGCGGATAGGATTAATCATGTTGCCGCTGTCCTGGAAAATCATGGACATCTCGCTGCCATACATTTTGCGCCACTCTTCAGGAGTATTTTGCAATACATCCTTGCCGTCAAAGATGATGCTGCCACGGCTAACACGGCCGGCACCGGGCAGGCAGCCCATAATAGCGCGGATAACGGTGGTTTTGCCGCTGCCGGACTCGCCGACGATGGACATAATCTCACCCTTATCCAATTCTAAGCTGGCACCGGTTACGGTGAGCTTGTCACCGTAGCTGATGTCTAAATCTTTTACTTCAAGAAGCATTGAACAATTACCTCTTTATTTCTTTATTAATTATTGTTTCGGGCAAACATCTTTAGTCAGCCAGTAGTAGTCAGCCGGGAAGATGTTAGCGTTAGCCAGGCCTGCTTTGGATACCATGTTGGTCTTCGGATAGCCAAAGAACAGAGCTGCGCCGTCATCCAGCAGGATTTGCTGCATTTGAATCATGTAATCGCGACGTTTAGCAGGATCAAATTCTACAGCCAGCTTATCAGACAGTGCATCGTATTGCGGATTGCTGTAGCCGGTGGAGTTTTGCGGCTGGCTGCCGTTGATATTGCTCTTCCAGTACCAGTTCAGGTAAACTTCCGGGTCACCGGTGTTAGCAGTCAGAATGTTGGAGATAATCAGGTCGAATTCACCGTTGCGGCGCATCGGGTCAAGTACGTTATAGTCAACGTTCTTCATGTTAACCTTAATACCGATTTTCTTAGCGTCAGCCTGGGTAGCTTCTGCATACAGAGGCAGCTCGGCACGGCCGCTGTAGAATACGAAGTCGATTTCCAGGTTCTTGCCGTTTTTATCAACATAGCCGTCGCCGTTGGTATCCTTCCAGCCTGCTTCAGCCAGCAGCTTCTTAGCATTTTCCGGATTGTAAGCATTCGGATCCTTCAGTTGGTCAAAGCCATAGTCCAAGGAAGGCGGAACAGGTGCTTTACCGGGGATAAAGGTGTCTTTCAGCAGAACCTTGTTATAGGTTTCGCGGTCCAGGCACTGAATCAGAGCAGCACGAACCTTAGGATCATGCAGCGGTTTGCCTTCGTTCATATTGATTTGAGCCAATACGGTACGCAGGGAAGCAATTTCGGAAATGTTATATTTAGCTTTGTCTTTGAACAGCTGCAGGTCACCTGCTGCAATGTTGATAGCAAAGTCGATTTCACCTTTTTGCAGTGCCATAGCACGGGTGTTAGGATCGTCGATAGTCGGGATTTCAGCAGTTTTGAACGGAACCTTGCCATTCCAGTATTTTTCGTTAGCAACCATTACTGCTTTAGCTTTGCTGTAGGATTTTACAACATAAGGACCGGTGCAGATAGGACCTTCTTTTTTGATGTCACGGCCGGTTACCTTGGTATCAATCATGATAAACAGAGGATCAGCCAGCATGCCCGGCAGAGTCGGGGTCGGTTTTTTGGTTTTGATAATCAGGTTCTGACCATCAGCCTTAATTTCATCATATTGGAAGATGGACTGAGCACGGGTGTTCAGCTTGAAGGTTCTTTCAATGGATTCTTTTGCAATTTCAGCAGTCAGCTTATCGCCATTGGAGAAGCAAACCTTATCATTGATGTGGAAGGTCCAGGTCAGCTTATCATCAGAAATGGTCCATTTATCAGCCAGCCAAGGAACAGCATTCATTTTTTCGTCGAATTTAACCAAGCATTCGCCAAGGCCGTAACGCATTACAACCCAGCTGAAGAAATTATCAGCAGGATCCAGGTTATCAGCAAAGTTGGTTACACCAAATTTTACTACTTCGTTGGATACAGCTGCTTTTTTGTCGCCGCCACAGCCTGCTGCTGCAAATGCCATTAAGCCGATCATAGCCGCTGCTGCGGTAAATTTTAAGGATTTTTTCATTGTACATCTCTCCATTTCTTATACTCAAGTTAAACAAAAAACGTAAAACATATCTGAAAATCAAAGCTTCACCAAGTAAGCCTTAATCTTCAACATCACCACGCGGGTCAAGCACATCACGCAGATTATCACCCCACAGGTTGAACACTACTACGGTAACAAAAATTGCCAGACCAGGGAAGAACATCAGCCACGGAGCAGTCTGCAGCTGCTGACGGCCCTCGTTCAGCATCAGGCCCCATTCAGGAGCAGGCGGCTGGCTGCCAAAGCCCAGGAAGGACAAACCTGCAAGCTCCATCATCAGAGCACCAATATCTGCTGCTGCGGTAATAACCATCATCGGCAAAATATTGGGCAGGATATGTACCCACAGAATATGCGGCGAGGTACCGCCGTTAACGATGGCTGCTTCTACGAAGTCACGACGTTTTACCTTTAAAACCATACTGCGGGCCAATCGTGCATATTTGGTCCAGCTGACAATTGTCAGCGCAAATACTGCATTAACTAGGCTGCCGCCCATAATACCGGCGATTGCAATCGCCAAAATCATACCGGGGAAGGAAATCATCATATCAGAGATATGCATGATAACCATATCAACCTTACCGCCAAAGTAGCCGGAAACAACACCCATCGTAGTACCTACGACAAATACGCTAGCTACCAGAACCAATACGCCTGTCAAAGAAGCACGTGCGCCGTACAGCACACGGCTGAAGCAGTCACGGCCTAACTTATCTGTACCAAAAAGATGTTGTGCACCGGGTTTCAAAAAGGCATCTTTCATAGCAGCATGAGTCGGGTCATAAGGAGCAATTACCGGAGCTGCGATTGCTATCAGCAGCAGGCAAAGCACCAGAACAGAGGTTACGGCAAAAGCACGGTTGGTTTTAAAACCATTAATAATTGTTTCCATCTGCTTTTACCTTACCTTTCTCAGACGCGGATCAAGATAGTTGTAAGAGATATCAACAATGAGGTTGATAACCATATACATCAACGCAATCCACACAACTACACCCTGTACCAACTGGAAGTCACGGTAGGTGATAGCTTCAATAGCCATACGGCCAAGACCGGGCCATTGGAAAACCATCTCGATAACCGCAGCACCACCCAGAAGGTTACCTAAAGACAAACCAAGCAAAGTAATCAGCGGCAACAGAGCGTTCGGCAGAACCTCTTTCCAAAGGATATGGCTTTCGCTCATACCGCGAGCACGTGCACCGACAACATAGTCCTGATGCAGCTCCTCCAGAATTGCCGTGCGTACCTGACGGGTATACTTGGAGGCCATAGCGATAGCCAGTGTCAGGGACGGCAGAATCAAGGTATCAATACCGATTTCACCACCAACGATGGGAAGCAGGTCCAGCTTCAGACCAAAAAACCACAGCAGCATCAGGCCTACCCAGAAGCCGGGCATAGATACGCCCATAAAAGTGAAGCCGCGCACGATATTATCAACCATGCTGCCACGCTTTACGGCAGAGTAGATGCCGGCAGGAATTGCTACCACCATCATCATAATCAGAGAAGCCAAAGAAAGTACGATAGTACCGGGAAGGCCCTCCATAAGTGCTTCAACTACAGGCTTTTTAACCATGTAAGAGAAGCCGAGATTGCCCTGTAAAGCTCTTTCTAACCAGTCAAGGTATTGGAAGAAGAAGGGCTTGTCCAGACCTAATTCAGCACGCAGTGCATCAATTTCAGCCTGGCTTACAATAATATCCTCGTTACCTGCAATCATTTGGCGAACAACGTCACCGGGGGCCAGCATTACCAAAGCAAAGGTAATAAAACTGATACCCAGCAGAACAAGGATGATCTGTCCCAAACGGGACAGAAGCTGCTTTTTCGTCAAAGCACATCATCTCCATCAAAAAAATTACCCTTCCTGCAAAAGAGCGCAGAAATGGTACATATTACAATGTGCACAATTGTAATTATATATATTTCCGTCGCTAGCAGGAATATATCAACTGAGGAAATCAACCTGACTTAGCCTTGCGGCATCACAGTGGCTTGACCGCTACGGATTTGCACCGTATTCCGATTATTACCTGCATAGGCAGGCACCTCAGAAGAGTATAGATTTGTAAAAGTTCCTTATATCGGCAAAAAAGAATAAGCTAACACTTATAAATTTATAATAACACTAGTTCTCATAATTTGCAACAAATTTGTTGCAAAATGGTTGCTTAGGCAAGCCTTCTTTTCAAAGAAGACAAATAGAATAAAAGTATTATTGACTGAGACAGCATAAAGCCCAGCAAGGCCAGCCACAGTCCGCTGTTGCCCCAAATGGGCACCAGCTGCCACTGCAAAAGGTAAAATACTAAGAGTGCCATCAGCATCATGTTGCGTACCGGTGCAGTTTGAGTAGCTCCGCAGAAAACTCCGTAAAGCACCATGCCGATACCGGCGCAGACAGGATAGAATAAAACGAAAACATTGTAGGTCATAGCCATCGCTACAACCTCTTCAATATTGGTAAACAGGCGGATGAAGAATTCATTGCTCAAATGGTAACCAAGCATCAGGATAGCGGCCAGCACTACCAGCCATTTAAAGGTCATTTTTATGGTAGCGGCAAACAGCTTGCCGTTCTTTGCACCTACCGCACGGCCGCTGAAAATCGCCGCGCCGTTCGCCATACCATCAATCAGGTAGCTCATTATATCCTTGAGCTGCAGCAGTACAGCGTTGGCTGCCAGCACCACAGTACCGAAGGAAGCTCCGACTGCCGCAATAATGTTATTTACAGTCAGAAGGCAGGCTGTGCGAATCATCAGGTTGACATTCACCTGCAGCATGCCGATAAACTCACGCCAATCCAGCAGCTCGCTCCAAGGCAACGCCTTGTAATCAAAATCACCGTAATAGTACATCAGTACTACGCTCAGGATACCGCCGTAAAGCTGGCTGAGCAAGGTAGCAAGAGCCACTCCCGTAATATCCATATGCAGCCAGAAAACAAACCAGATACTCAGCGCCATGTTCAGCACGTTCATGGAAACCTGCATAAACACACTTGCCCGCACCCGCGTCTGCCCCATAAGCCAACCAAGGGCTACATAATTACCCAAAACAAGCGGCGCACCCCAGATAAGAATGTAATAATAATCGCGGCACAGCTCGTTGACCTCGGGAGCAGCACCAATCATAGCCAAATACAGCTCTAATATGGGCTTTTGAAACAAAATACAGCAGGCACTTATCAGCATTGCCAGAACCAAGGGCTTAAAAAAGGCGAGCATACCAAGTCTTTTATCGGCAGCGCCAAAGGCCTGGGCCGCATAACCGGTAGTACTCACACGTAAAAAACCAAATAACCAATATAAATTGTTGAATAAAATAGCACCAAGGGAAACTGCTGCAATATATTTAGGGTCCGGAAGCTGTCCCATAACTGCCGTATTTACCGCACCCATCAGCGGTTGTGTCATTGTCGACAGCATAAACGGTACTGTCAGTCCCAAGTATTCCCTATCAGTCAGCAGGCTCACTCTATCTGTCCCCCTTGTTTATTCGCACTAAATTTTATTTTTAAAAAACATCTTGTGTGAATAGCTTATCATATGTTATAATTTATTGCAAGTAAAAAAGCAGCAATTGCCAAAAATATTTCTGCGGAAAATTTGCCATTCTTCGCAAAAGAAAAATTTATACGCTATTGCTTAATTTTTTAGACTTTAGTTAGCTGACGCTAATAGAAAAATTATTTTAAAAAGTATGAGAACTATATCAAAGGAGTGAGCACATGTCTGAAACACTAAATTTATGCGGACTGACTGTAGAACGCGGCACTAAGCTGCGCACATACCTGCCCGTACCGGACACCAATGTAAAAATTCCCCTGACTATTATCAACGGTGAAAACGATGGCCCTACACTGCTTATTACCTCAGGCATCCATGGCGGCGAATATCCCGGTATCGCAGCAGCAATGGAGCTGGGCCATGATATTGAGCCCGAGCACGTTACCGGCTGCCTTATTATGATGCACCCGGTAAATATCCAGGGCTTTTGGGCACGCCGCGAAATGATTGTGCCTGAAGACGGCAAAAACCTTAACCGCGTTTTCCCGGGCGATCCCACGGGAACGCTTGCCGATAAAACTGCATATTTAATCAGCAACAACTTTTTCCCGATTGCTGATTTTTATGTAGACATGCACAGCGGTGATATCCACGAAAGCCTGCATCCTTACGTTTACTATCCCGGACAGCCTACTGCCGAAGTAGAAAAGAAATCACGCTCCGTGGCACGCGTACTCGATCTGGAATATATGGTACGCTCGTTGGCAACGGGCGGTGCCTATAACTACGCCGCCAGCACCGGACTTCCTTCTATTCTTATTGAACGCGGCGGCGCCGGTCTCTGCCTGCACGAGGATATCGAAGCCTATAAGGACGATATCCGCAATATCCTGCGTAAGCTGAAAATGTTCTCCCTGCCTGTAAAGCCACGCCATCACTCTCCGCGTGATGTAGAAAACCTTATTTATTTGGAAGCGTTGGAAACAGGCTGCTGGCTGCACCATATTCACAGCGGCGACTTTGTTGAGGAAGGCCAGGTTTTGGGACGCATTACCGACGTTTTCGGCAATACGCTGACAACCTATTACGCAGAGCAGACAGGTGTAATTCTTTACGTCTGCCCGGCACTGGCATCTCCCAAGGGCACCATTCTCGTAGCCTACGGCACCATCAAGGAATTTGATGACGAAGATTAAAAATTACTTGATGGCCTTTATCGATTAGCCATAGGTATCCTCCTGCCTGAGTTAGCACTTAATCTCTATGCAGGAATTTTTTCTCTGAAAACTGTAAAATATTTTGCAAAAAACCGCTTGACAAAGCCTTTGCTAACCGCTTATAATTCAGATAATCTCTTTGCACTGCAATTTTAGCTACAGTACAAACTGATCAGGCGGTAAACCTTCTTCCGGGTTTTTGCAGCCGGGCCCTCTGGGCAGCAGACCTTGACTCAACGTCTGCGGGACAGTTAACTACTATCTCGCAGGCGTTTTTTATATGTAAAAGGCCTGCACAAATGCAAAGACCACTTTAGGAGGTTTTATTATGAAATTTGAAAACGATGCTGAAAGAATCGCTATGATTGTTTCCATCAACAGTATTATCGGTAATCTGCTTTTATCATTGGGCAAGCTTATTGCCGGTTTCGTCGCCCAATCCGCTGCCATGGTTTCCGATGGTATCCACTCCGCGTCCGATGTTTTCGGTACCCTTATTGTTATGGCCGGCGTAAAATTTTCCAACAAGGCTTCGGACGATGACCATCCTTACGGCCACGAGCGTATCGAATGCATTGCAGCTATTCTTCTGGCAATAATTCTGACGATTATCGCCCTGCTTATCGGTTACAGCGGTTACGAAAAAATCGTAGGCGACCCGGCTGAGTTGGAGGTCCCCGGACAGCTTGCTCTGTGGGCAGCAATTATTTCCATTGTTGCTAAGGAAGCAATGTTCTGGTACACCCGCAACGCCGCACAAAAAATCAATTCCGGCGCCCTGATGGCGGAAGCATGGCATCACCGCAGTGACGCAATGAGCTCCGTCGGTGCTTTCATCGGTATTTTGGGCGCACGCATGGGCTATCCTATTTTAGACCCGATTGCCAGCTTAGTAATCTGCGTGATGATTTTATATGCTGCCTACGAAGTATTCAAGGATTCTATGGATAAAATGGTTGACCGCAGCTGTGATGAAGAAACGGCAACCGCTATGGAAGAGCTTGTTTCCCGCGTTCCCGGCGTAGAGCATCTCGACAGTCTGCACAGCCGTCTTTTCGGCAGCCGTATCTACGTTGATATTGAAATCAGCGTCAAGGATAACCTTACCCTGCTGCAGGCACATCACATCGCAGAAATGGTACACACCGCTGTTGAAGCAAACTTTCCGCTGGTAAAGCATTGCATGGTGCATGTCAACCCTTTAAGCGAGGACAGCCACGAAGCTTGCACTATGCTGCCTCCGGACTTGCGTCCGCACAATCAGAATAATTAAATAACACTTAGCTTGCAGCCTGCAAAAAACCTTTTTAAATTTTTCTTGACATACCCTCTTGACAAGCTATCTTAAGGGGGTATATAATTTAGGCAATTAATTAATGAATGATTGCTCATATGTATGGTAATGTTTCCCAATAAATGTATGGAGGTATCTGCTAATGAAAAAGATGTTATTTATTCTTGTCAGCATGCTGTGCCTGCTTTTATCAGCCGGCTGCGGCAGCGATAAACAGGCAGCGCAAGCACCTGCTGCCGACAAGGTGTTGCGTGTGGCAACATCACCTGCTTCTCCGCCCTTTGAGCTTTATCTTAAGGAGCAAAACAAATTTACCGGCTTTGATATTGATTTAATCAACGATGTAGCAAAAAAATGGGCTATGACAAAGTTGAATTTATCAATACCCCGTTCAACGAACTTCTGCCCGGTCTGAATCATAAGAAATATGATATTGCCATGAACAACTTCAGCAAAACCAAGGCACGTTCCATTGATTATGCTGCAAGCGATTCCTATGCCAAGGCTGCTTTCTCTATTGTTGCCAAAAAAGGCAGTAACCTTAAAGCAGACATCGACAGCATGAACGGCCGTAAGGTTGCCATCAAAAAAGGCTCTTCCTCTGAGCGTGTTGCAAAATCCTTCCCCGGCAGCATCATTGTTGAATATCCGGAAAATGCCAGCGCTTTACATGCAGTAGAAACCGGCGAAACAGATTACGCTATCTGCGGTAACCTGACCACTGCTTACTATATGACTCATACCGATGACGACAATTGCCTGCAGGTTGTAGGCCATTCCGAACGCCAGGATGATCTTGTTGTCTATGCTGAAAAAGGAAATGAAGAGCTGATTAAAAAGTTTAACGTTGCTTTGAGCGACTATAAAAAGAGCGGCGAATACAAAAGACTCATCAAATTCTACTTCGGCGATATCGAAAAACAGTCCTGATACACCCCTAACTCAGCTAAAAGCTAATAGCTTATATATATCACACCCCTTACAATACTCTTTTTATAATACTCCTTATCAGCCGGCACTCCTAAAGCCGGCTAACAAACACTCAACTCATCATCAGCCGGCACTCCTAAAGCCGGCTAACAAACACTCAACTCATCATCAGCCGGCACTCCTAAAGCCGGCTAACAAACACTCAACTCATCAAAAAGCAGAAAAGCCTTGCAGTAAGTCCAAACTGCAAGGCTTTTTGCTGTATTTTTATATTTAGTTTAATCCTCCGGATGCAGCTTAATGCAGGACGCACGCACAGCCCTGTGCCAGCCGCGCAGCAGATGATTACGCTTTTCTTCATTCATATCGGGCATAAAGGTCTGCTCAATAACGTGATTGCCCTTAATCATTTCCTTGTCATCCCAATAGCCTACTGCCAGACCTGCAAGATAAGCAGCGCCCATAGCAGTTGTTTCAATGCAGCTCGGGCGTTCCACCTTAACGTTGATAATGTCCGCTTGCGTCTGCATCAAGAAGCTGTTGGCACAGGCACCGCCGTCAACCTGCAGCGAGCTCAGCTTAATACCGCTGTCCTCTTCCATAGCCTTCAGTACGTCATACACCTGATAAGCAATAGCTTCGAGCGTTGCACGCACAATATGATTACGGTTAACACCGCGCGTCAGGCCGACAATCGCACCGCGCGCATATTGATTCCAATGCGGCGCACCCAAGCCTACAAAAGCAGGAACCATGTAGCAGCCGTTGGAATCGGGCACAGATTTCGCCATAGCTTCGGATTCGGCAGCATTGCGAATCAGGCCCAGCTCATCACGCAGCCATTGGATAGCAGCGCCGGCAACGAAAATAGAGCCTTCCAGCGCATATTCCACCTTGTCGTCTACACCCCAGGCGATAGTTGTAACAAGACCGTTTTTGCTGTCTACAGGCTTTTCGCCGGTATTCATCAGCATAAAACCGCCCGTACCGTAGGTGTTTTTGGCTTCACCGGGTACAAAGCAGGTCTGTCCGAACAGCGCACATTGCTGATCGCCTGCAGCGCCGGCGATAGGAATAGAAGCCTCAAAAAGCTTGGCATCGGTAGAACCGTATACACAGCTGGAGGGCTTAACCTCCGGCAGCATTTGGCGCGGAATGCCCAAAACAGTCAGGATTTCGTCATCCCATTGCAGAGTATGAATATTAAACATCAATGTACGGGAAGCATTGGAATAATCCGTAACATGAACCTTACCACCGGTCAGCTTCCAGATAATCCAGCTGTCAATAGTACCGAACAGCAGCTGGCCTGCTTCCGCACGCTCGCGTGCATTAGGCACGTTTTCCAGAATCCAGTGCAGCTTGGTACCGGAGAAATAAGCATCCAGAACCAGACCTGTCTTTTCGCGGAACATATTAGCATAGCCACGGATTTTCAGTAAATCGCAATATTCCGCGGTACGACGGCACTGCCAGACAATCGCCTTGCAGATAGGACGACCAGTGTTCTTGTCCCAAACTACGGTAGTTTCGCGCTGATTCGTAATACCGATACCGGCAATATCAGCCGGAGTAACATCCAGCTTGCTCATTGCCTCGTACATCAGGCCAACCTGGGTAGCCCAGATTTCCTCGGCATCGTGCTCCACCCAGCCTGCCTGCGGATAATACTGCGTAAACTCCTTTTGTGCTACGCTGCAGATTTCTCCATGCTTGTCAAACAAAATACAACGGCAGCTGGTAGTTCCCAAATCTAGTGCCATGATATATTTATTTTTCATGCTTTCACGACCTTTCCTTGATATTTTTAAGTATAACACAAAACATAAGGAGCCGCCACTTTCGTAGCAGCTCCTGAAAAAGCATATTGAATTATATGTGATTGGGAATCCTGGCTAAGTATACGCTGCCTTATCGCACGTCCGCAAACCTTCGCCAAAGACGCGGGAGAAGGTGACGGAGACGAAGAAGGGTGACGACGGCATTTCCAGTACATCTAGGAATCCTGGCTAAGTATACGCTGCCTTATCGCACGTCCGCAAACCTTCGCCAAAGACGTGGGAGAAGGTGACGGAGACGAAGAAGGGTGACGACGGCGTACTTTTAGTACGTCTAGGAATCCTGATGAAGTATACGGCGCCTTATCGCACGTCTTACAAGTTAGGTAAGAACATTACCAACCCCGGCACATAAGTAACAATAAGTAATGCTACTAACAACGCTACGATAAACGGCCAAACTTCCTTGAAGAATTCGCCGAGCGGCGTTTCCGTTATCGCACAAACCGTAAACATCATCGAACCGAACGGTGGCGTCAGACCGCCGATCATAATGTTAACAATACAGATAATACCGAAGTGTACAGGGTCAACACCCAGCTTAGTTACAACAGGAACCAGCAGCGGAGCCAGAATAATCAGTGCAGCGCCGCCTTCCAGGAACATGCCTAGAATCAGCAACAGGATATTTACCAGCATCAGCATCATGTACGGATTGCGGGTAAAGTCAAGCATTGCGGAGGTGATATGCTGCGGAATACGCTCCCAGTTCAGATAATAGCCAAAGAAAGAAGCTGCAACGATAATCAGTACAACAGAGCTGGTACCGTAAATAGTTTCCTTCATAATCGGCCAGGCGTATTCCCACTTCAGCTCCTTGTAGATGAAGGCACCTACCAGGATGCAATATACTACAGCTACAGCGCCTGCCTCGGACGGAGTGAACATACCCATGCGCAGGCCGGCGATAATACCGAACGGGAACAGCAGCGCCCAGATAGATTCCTTAAGCTGAGTCATAATTTCGCCGAAGGTAGCAGCCTTTTCACGCGAAGGCTTGTAGCCACGCTTTTTAGAAACAATGGCAACAACAATCATCATAGATACTGCCATGAGAATGCCGGGCACATAGCCTGCCATAAACATTTTGGTTACGGATACGCTGGCAATCAGCGCATAAATAATCAGGTTAATTCCGGGAGGAATAACAGGCGTGCTCGCAGAGGACGCAGCTGTTACAGCGGCACTGAAGGCTCTGCCGTAACCGCGCTTTTCCATTTCCGGAACAAGCATTTTACTCTGCATAGCAGCGTCAGCGTTAGCACTGCCGGAAACACCGCCCATCAGCAGGCTGAGCAGTACGTTAACCTGAGCCAGACCGCCGGTCATATGACCCATGAGCACGTCGGTAAATTTCATCAGCTTATCGCTGATACCGGCATAGTTCATGATGGAGCCTGCCATAATAAAGAAGGGAATTGCCAGCAGCGGGAAGGACTGCGTGCTGGTAATAATACGTTGGAATACCAGATGCGCAGGAGAAGTCGCATCCAAAAAGGTAAAGTAGGAAATCGTTGCACCGAACAGGGCATAAGCGATTGGAATACTGGAAAAATAAAGGACAAAAACGATGATGACGGGCAAATAAGCCATTATTTTTCCTCCTTTCCGGAACCGGCAACATCCTGCCAGACAAATTTAATAGAATACACGGTCATGAGTACAAACGCAATCAGTACGGAAGAACTGATATAAACGGAAGAAATACCCAGTACCGGGGTCATTTTCGTATAGGATTTGGAAATATAGATAATAGAAAGATAAGACATGTAGCCGTTTAGTGCTACGAGAATAATGTCGGTAATCAGGCCGACAGCCTTCTGCATAGCTTGGGGCATTCTTTTAACGATGATATCAACGCCGACGTGACCGCGATGCTTGAATACAGCAACAGCGCCGATGAATACCGACCAGACAAAGCAGCCGGTAGCAACCTCTTCAGACCAAACAAGGCCAGAGTTAAAAACATAACGCAGAACAATATTGATGACAACAAGGATAGTAGTGATGCTTATGAAAAATGCAGCAACTAAATCTTCCAGATTATTTAGCACGAAGCTCAGGTTTTTACCCAAAATTTTACCTCCATTTTTTATAGTAATACTTATGCAAAGGAAGGAGCTGTCACGCCGCATGCATGCAGCGTGGTAGCTCCTTAGTGTTTCATTATAACTGTTTAGTAATGTTGAAAAAATCTACAGCTTATTTTGCAGCGCGGATTTTTGCCAGCTCAGCTTTCAGCTTTTCATAGATACCAGGAGTTGCGCCTTCTTTTTCTTCCATCTGTTTAAATACAGGCTCAGTAGCTTTTTCGAAAGCAGCATGGTCAACATCGTTGAATTTTACGCCCTTGCTTTCCAGTTCCTTATAAACCTTGTTATAGGATTCGGTGGAAATCTTGGTCATTTCTTTACCGCCGTAAGCAAATTCTTCAGCAACAATCTTCTGATCTTCCGGAGACAGGCTGTTGAATACTTTGGTGGAAATGTATACGCCGCAGGTGCCCAGGAAATGCTTGGTGGTAGCTACGTTTTTAACGTGCTCATAGCATTTGGTACCGATGTTGGTGAATTCGGAGCCTTCCAGACCATCTACAACGCCTTGGGAAACACCGGACAGAGTTTCGGAGAACGGCAGGCTGGTAGCGGTAGCGCCCATAGCATTGATGGTATCAATGAACAGCTTGCTGCCGGGAGTACGCAGTTTCAGACCTTTCATATCTTCCGGTTTGGTGATAACTTTGTTGGTCATAACATTACGGAAGCCGAAGATGTAGTCCAGAGCCAGAACCTTAATACCTTTTTCTTCAGCTTTCTTTTCCATGTCCTTAACCAACGGAGTTTCAATCATCTTCTCATATTCGTCATAGGATTGATACAGCATCGGGCCAACCAAAGGTTTGAAATCAGGTACATAGTCGCCCAGATAAGACGGGTCTTCTACAGAAATAAAGTTAGCACCGTTGGCAACCTGCTCCAAGCCATCCTTGTAGCAAGCCAGCTGATTTTGACCAAAGCATTGAATTTCTACACGGCCATTGGTTTTCTTGTTAATACGTTCAGCAACCAATTCCATGGATTTGTACAGCTGCTCATCGGGAGAAAATACATGGCTCAGCTTCAAAACAACCTTTTTGTCAGAACCTGCTGCCTTTTCATCCTTTTTGTCAGAACCGCCGCAACCGGTCAGCGCCAACATCATAACAGACATTAACAGAAGAGCTACGATCTTTTTCATGTTCATCCTCCTAAATCCCTTGTTGAATTTTGTTGAAATTTAATGTAATAGAGATTCCCGTTTTGAATCTGATACCATATTAACAGAGTGACACAGAATTGTCAATAATTTTACGCACATTTAGCAAATGTACTTGCAGTCTAGCTTTTGGCCGTTTTTTATCCCTATTGGACTTATTATGTCCCACTTGTTTTTTCGCTTATCTTATGCTAAGATAGTGTTGAACATTATTGAAAATTTCAAGGAGGAATAGAAATGGTTCAAATTTTTGCGCACCGCGGCTTCAGCGGCTATTATCCTGAAAATACTATGCTTGCTTTCCAAAAAGTAGCAGAAGAAACTGTTGCTGACGGCATTGAACTGGATATCCAGCTTACCAAAGACGGTGAAATCGTTATCATGCATGACGAAATGCTCGACCGCACCACTAACGGCAGCGGCTGGCTGAAAGACCATACCCTGGAAGAGCTGAAAATGCTTTCTGTAGGCGTTAATGTCAAAGGCTTCTTCCCCCGCCAAACCATTCCTACATTACGCGAATATTTCACTTGGCTGAAAACCACCAAGCTGATTACCAATATCGAGCTCAAAACCAGCTATTTTGAATATGAAGGCATTGAAGAAAAGCTCATTGCTATGGTCAAGGAATTCGGTCTGGAAGACCAGATCTGGTATTCTTCCTTCAACCATTACACTGTTGCCAGAATCAAAAAACTGATGCCGGAAGCAAAATGCGGTCTTTTAACCGACACCTGGCTGATGAACATCGGTGAATACGCTGCTTCCCAAGGCGCTGCAAGTGTTAACGCCCGCACCTATTTCTGTGCTAAGGAAGGCGTTGCTGCTGATCTGCACGCACACAACATCGCTCTGCAGGCATGGACTCCTAACGATGCTGAAATGATGCAGGAGCTGGTTGATGCCGGTGTTGACGTTCTGATTACCAATTATCCTGACATTGCCGCAAAGGTTTTAGGCAGATAATTTATATCAGCCACCCGATACATAATTAAATCAGAAAGGATTGTGTTTATGCCTAAGAAGGTTACCCTGAAGGATATTGCTGCCAAGGCAGGTCTTTCGCCTGCCAGCGTATCGATGATTCTCAACAGGCGTAGTATTGACCGTTTCAACGCGGAAACTGTTGAGCAGGTCTACGCTATCGCCACTGAGCTCGGCTATAAAAGCAGCAAGGAAAAAGCCTACGCCCTCGTCAGGCCCTCAGATACACTAATCATTATTATCTGTCCTTCATTATTCAATCCTTTCTATACTACTATTATCCAGGGTATTGAAATCGCTGCCCGTAAGCAGGGCTTTGTTACCTCCGTCCGCACCACCTATTGGGATACGGATACGGAAAAATTTATCATGGAGCAGGCCCGCAAATTTAACGTTGCCGGTGTCATCTTCGCCATGATTCCCCAACAGCCGCAGCTAGCGTACAAGCTCAGCAAATATCTGCCCGTTGTTGCCATCGGTGACAGACGCAGTGATCTGGAGCTTGCTACAGTAGATATGAATAATTTTACTGCAGGTCAGCTCATCGGCAAGCATCTTACGGATTTAGGACATAAGCATGTTGCCTATCTTTCTACAACGCTCAACGATCAACATACCTCGCGTGTGCGCCGCTATCAGGGTCTGGAGGATGCTTGCAAGACAGCAGGTGCCAAGCTTTCCCTCTTCACTCAAGAGATTACTTCTGACTATGAGCTTTCGCACGTTGAAGTAGAATACAGTACAGGCTATGAGCTTGCCAAACGCTGTCTTGAAGCAGCGCCGGAAGCAACAGCCATGGTCGCTATCAATGATATGGTTGCCTACGGTGCATATAATGCTATTATCGACAGAGGCCTGAAGATTCCCGAGGATATTAGCCTTTGCGGTTTCGACAACATCTTCCCCTCGCATCTGCGCGGCATCAGCCTTACAACTATCGACAACTCGCTGACAGAATGCGGCAAAAGTGCCTTCAAGCTGCTGCAGGAGGAAATAGCCAGCTACGAGCACCACGGCAAATTTGAGCCTATTACCCATGTAGAATACAAATGTCGTCTTGTTGCCCGCTCCAGCAGCGGTCCGGCTCCCAAGCGTTGACAATTACCGCAGGATACTGTACAATAAAGCCTACATAGTTTCTATGAATTAAAGAATTGTGCAGGTTTTCATTATGAACAACAAATATAGCAAAGCACTCAAAGCTGCTTTTCCACTAACGCTGCCAATTTGCGCAGCGTTTCTTTTTTTAGGCATCTCTTACGGCTTTTATATCTGCAGCAAGGGCTTTTCTCCCTGGTATCCGTTTTTTACCAGTGCTCTCGTCTTTGCCGGCAGCATGGAATTCGTTCTGGTCACAATGCTGCTTAGTCCCTTCAATCCGCTGTACTGCTTTTTTATGGCACTGATGATTAACTCACGTCATCTGTTCTACGGCCTTAGCATGCTGGAAAAATATAAGAATACCGGTCTGAAAAAGTTTTATCTGATTTTCGGCATGTGCGACGAATCCTTTGCCATCAACTGCAATACCGTTATCCCTGAAGGCATCGACAAGGGCTGCTTTATGGTCTGCGTAAATCTGCTGAACCAAATCTACTGGGTAGCGGGCGCAACCATCGGCGGTCTTTTAGGCAACAGTCTGCAAATCAATACCAAAGGCCTGGACTTTGCCCTCGTCGCTCTTTTTACGGCAATTTTCGTCAGCCAGTGGCAATCAACAGAAAATCACACTCCTGCTATCTTAGGCATTGTCATTCCGCTGCTCTGTCTGGTGCTCATCGGTCCGCAAAACTTTATACCACCGGCTATGTTGCTTCTGCTGCTGGTATTTATCACTGCATATTACAAAGGAGGCATTAAATTATGACCTTCACCGAACAAATCATAACTATTGCCGCCGTTGTAGCAGGCACGATGTTAACGCGCTTTCTGCCCTTCATCCTGTTTCCGGCCAATAAAAAAACGCCGCCTCTGGTAGCATTTTTAGGTAAAATGCTGCCTGCGGCCGTTATGGGCATGCTTGTTGTCTACTCCCTCAAGGATACGCAAATTCTTAGCGGCAGCCACGGCCTGCCTGAAGCCATAGCCGTAGCGCTGACAGTCATATTGCAGGCAAGCCTGCGTAATCTGCTGCTGACGATAGCAGCAGGCACTATAGGCTATATGCTGCTGGTGCAGTACGTGTTTGTGTGAAAATATTATAGCGTAAAGCCAGCGGTGAAAATAGCATTGCGATGTTGTTTTCACCGCTCTTTTAGATTTTACCTATACAATTCTTCCAAGCCTATCAGCTCTACACCTTTAAGCTTTGTGTTCTCAAACCCGCTTCTAGAAAAAAATCCATACTTATAGCATAGCATATTACTGCGCTGCACCTGTTCAATTTCTTCTTGAATCATTTGCTGCGTCACAGGTTTCTTTCTGAACTTCGCTTCATAAAAGGCATAGCCCTTAGCATCATACGTTACAATATCAAATTCTCCATTCGTCTTATTAACCGGATCATCATAATAATATCGTCCAATTTTCTCAAATGGCTCCGCCAAAAGACCTTGCTGATTTTTTTCTACCAAATATTGCCTACATACGTCCTCAAATATATGCGGTACATAATCCGTCTCAAAATTCTGTTCAATATAACGCTCAAAAAAAACTTCTGGCTGCATTACATTCATCTGTGACATATAACGAAAAATATATTTATAGTAGAACAGGGACAGGTTATCACTAATATAATAACCTGTTTTTTTCTTATTTTTTTCATCATTAATAGGTGCTATTTTGCTTACAAGTTCCATTTTTATCAAGCGCTCCAGCACATCTATTAACGTTGGTCCACTCGAAATATGCGACTGCGCCAAAATATCACTATAACGGAAAAAACCCTTCGCCAACGTTTCAAAGACCTCATTAGCGTTACTAATCTTTGCCAGCTCTGAACGCAGATACAAACCAATCTCTGTTTCCAGGCGTGCTCCAGGGGAAGCAATTAACTCAATAATATTTTCTTTTACTGTTTTTTCTGCATCAATCAGGCGATTGTAATAAGGTATGCCGCCAAAAACACTATATAAACGTACCTTGTCTTCATCATTAAAGCTACTATAAAAAAGTGCTGAATCACGATAATTCATCGGCTTTAAATCTATCGTCAGACTTACACGACCATAAAGCGGATTCTGCACTAGGAGCAAGGATTTCATTATATCTACATAAGAGCCACAAATTATCAGCTTTAACTGCGAACTTTCCTGATATTTATCAACCAAGCCTTGTAAAATACTATCCATGCCCTTTACTGCTTCGCGTAGATAGGGATATTCATCTAAAACGAGAATCAGCGGCATATGCTGCGCCTGCTTAAAGAAAAAGTCTAACACTGCTTCAATATTTTTAAAGGCCAACGGTGGAAAATTAAAGGCTTCAGCAAAAAGTTCTGCAAGACTTTCTACATTATTCATCTCTGTTGTTTGCTTACATTCATAATAGATAGATTTTAGGCTACTATCACGCAGACATTGCTTAATCAGTTCACTCTTACCTACTCTTCTACGACCATATACTAAGGCTAGCTGCTGCTGTTTTTTACTCATCATTTTCTGAAGTTTTTTCTGTTCCTTAACTCTGCCCCAGAATTTCATTTTATTCAGCTCCTTCCGATTCAATTTCTTCCGAATAAAATATATCATAGATTCGCCTCCTCGTCAATTTTTATTCGGTTCTATCCGAATCGGTTATATCCGAATAAAAAAGTTCTGCTTATTGCAGTTCTGCTATTATATGCAGAGGTAATTTTTGCCGCACTAAATTAAAACTACCCTTCACCATGCTCTGTCCAACATGACGAAGGGTAGTCTTTTCATTTATATCCTATATATACTGCCAATGTCCCCTAAGCAAATATATACAGAAAGAAGGAATTTGTAATTGTAAGCATCTTTGAAGCTTTGTGCGTCAGGGCAGCTTCCGCCCCGTCTATAATAAATTGTTCTCTATCCAATTTGCGTCTGCTGACCGCTCCCATTTGGGAGCGTTGCAGACATTTTAAGAAAGGTGGTAAGACCTGAGTCTTTAGTTAATTATGCTGCAGTCGGGAAGAACGGCCATACGATAGGAATAACGATGATTGCAACAATCATGCTGACTGCTACCAGACCGCCGCCGCATTTAACATAATCCATGAATTTGTACTTGCCAGGGCCAAGTACCAGGGTGTTCGGAGGAGTACCTACCGGAGAAGCGAATGCACAGCTGGAAGCAATCAGGATTGCCATCAGTACAGCTTTCGGAGATGCACCCATTTGCGCGGACAGTGCGATGCCAACCGGGCACAGCAGAGCTTTAGAAGCGGTGTTGCTCATAAACTGAGTCAGGACAACTGCCAGACCGAAGAGTACTGCAGTTACCAGGTACGGAGACGGGTTACCGCCCATCAGGCTTACGGTGAATTCAGCAATCAGCTTGCCAGCGCCGCTGGTGTTCATAGCTGTTGCAACAGGAATCATGCCTGCAAACAGGAAGATAGTAATCCAGTCGATGGAGTTATAGGCTTGTTTTTCAGTGATGCAGCCTGTCAGTACGCACAGTACCGCTCCGACAACAGCAGCCAGTTCCAAAGGAACGATGCTGGTTGCCATAGAACCAATAACGCCAACCATGATGATACCGCAGATCATCTGTTTTTTAGGAGTAGTGTTGGTAGCATCAATCTCCTGCTCTACATCTGCAACCTCTTCGGTTTTAGCTTCCGGCAGGATGTATTTGCCAAGGAACATCATGTAAACGATGCCGGCAATAGTAATAGGAATGCCGATGTAGGCATATTCAAAGAAGCCAAATTGCAGCTCCGGCATACCAGCTGCTTTCAGAGCAACGTTTGCCAGAATGTTCGGCGGGGTACCAATCAAGGTGCAGGTACCGCCAAGGCCAGCAGCGAAAGCCAACGGCATCAGCTGACGGGAAGCGGAAAGCTTTGCTTGTGCGCAGATACCCATAACTACAGGAATCAGGCAAGCGGTGGTACCGGTGTTAGACAAGAACGCAGACATAACAGCTGCAATAATCATAAGACCAAACATCAGGCTGTTTTCATTGGTACCAAACAGCTTTACTACAGCGCCGCCAACCTTTTGAGCGAGGCCGGTGTAAAACATAGCAGCGCCAACGACGAACATACCGCCAAAAAGAACTACAGTAGAATCTGCCAGGCCAAGGAAGATTTGGTTCTCAGGAACCAGGCCCAATGCACTGCAGGCTATAGCAGCCAGAACCGCTGTCATTGCCAGCGGAATCATTTCGGTAACGAATAACAGTGCAACTACTGCTAACAAAATCAAGCATTTAATTGCTGGTGTCATAAAAATTTCCCTCCACTTATTTCTTCTTAAATAGGTTTACATATTGAAAAGTGTTTACAAAGAGCTTGCCATCTTCGCCTCGATGCGGGAAGACTTTACCTTCCTTTTTCCTGTTCTCGATAGCTCGATAGTAAAACTTCTTGTCTACCTGTTTCAGGTACTCCCGAATCTTAGAATCTTCTTTTTCATCATTCATGATAAGTGCAATGTCCAAAACTTATCAGCTCCTTTCTTGTTCCTTTTGGAGAGTGCCTTTCACTGTTAGAGATTATACAACATATTCCAAAATAATAAAAATACCTAGTTGGAATAGAAGTTATATAAATTAAGTATATTTCAGAAAGTAATTAATTGTATTTCGTAACTAACTTCTACTTATTTTTTATAGCAGGCAGTTTTATATTATACGACAATTATCGCCGGAATAAAAATACCTATGTAGCATTATTCATATATCCGTCAGGAATATTTTAGGCAAACAAAAAGCCAGTCTGCCAACGACGTACAAGGAGGTAGGCTATAACGTCATCGCTCGCGGACTGGCATATATAATACTGCTGTTTAAAGCTTAAAGCAAAATATTCTTAAACCATTTACTATAGTATTCTCTGTCCAACTCTTTGAGATAGTTCAGTACAAAGCTCATCTTTCTTCTTAACCTCTTTTTAATGCTTTCAGGGATGCTTCGCTCAGTTTGAAACCCTGTACTCTTCTGCTGAAGGCAAAGCCTTTTTCACCACAATGCGGGAATACTTTTGCTGCGCCGTTGCGTTGACGGCACAGATGTGCGAATAAACCTGTTTCTTTTGCGACTGCCATTTTTGTTTCAGCCATGATAGTTCTCTCCTTTGCTTTAAATAAGTCAATTTGTCAATTTGCTCTGTATAAGGCCCCTGCTTTATACGCATTTAGTATAACAGATATTGCTTAATAAGAAAAATAGCTAATAGGAATTATAGATATGTCATTTCATTATTTCTTTTTGGCATTTTTCTGTTCTATAATAGCATTAATCACTTAAATTCTTGAAATCACACTAGCAATATGATAAACTAATTGTATTATACTCATATTTAGAATCCATTACTGTTTCTATGTTACATAAATTTAGTGTTAGTTGGAGGTCTGCAAAACATGGAATTAGACAATTACAGAAACTTTTTGGCAATTATCGAAGCCGGTAGTTTTACCGGTGCGGCTGATTACGTACATATCGCTCAGCCGGCCCTCAGCAAGCAGCTGCGTGCCCTGGAAAACTATTTCGGCACCAAGCTGATAATTACCACCCGCGGCAGCCGTCAGATTCTCCTGACCGAAGCAGGACGCGTCCTCTATCAAAAAGCAAAGTACATGTGTGCTTTGGAGGATCTTGCCAAAAGCGAAATCGAAAACATCATGGGCGGTGTTGTAGGTACGCTGCGTTTCAGCATTGCCAACTCCCGCAGTGCTTTATTCATCAAATCCTCACTCAAGGATTTCTGTGCTCTCTATCCTAATATCAAATGCGAGCTGTTTGAAGCAAGCATAAATGAACAGACACAGCAAATGCTTAACGGTATTACCGAGCTGGGAATTTTGAGCGTACCGGTAGAGCATCAGGATAACTTTGAAGTTCTCTTCCGTCGCGATGAAGAACTGACAGCCGTTTTCCATAAAAACTCTGTTTTTCTGGATGACAGCAAAAAGGTTGTCACCCTTAAGGAATTAGAGGATGTACCTCTGAGCATCAGCTCCGGCTGCTCCGAAATTTTCCTCAAGGCCTGTGCGCAGGCATCTATCGTTCCGCGTATCACCTGCACCAGCACAACCCGCAGCACTACTTTGGAATGGACACGCGTCAAGGCAGCCGTTTCTATCGTGCCTGTAGAGTCTGGAGAGGACCTTGGTGAAGAGTTTATCACCCGTCCTATATCCGATATCAAGGCAGACGTTTACAAGACCGTAGTAAAGGTTAAGGACAGACCGCTTTCCGTCGTTGCCCAGCATTTCCTCAAATTCTATTCCAAGACACGTAATTCACAGCAGGTATGCAACCTGGACGAGGTTCTGAAGAATTCTTCTTTATAAAACAAAAACCGCCTCACGGCGGTTTTTTTATTATACTAAGATTATCTTTCCTTGCGAAAGCAATAAAAAAGCCGCCTTACCCGGCGGTTTTTTTATTGTTGCATTGCCACACCCCTGTAACAAGCTACACACGATAAAATTGGAGGAGAAGGAGAATTTGAAAAATCTTTACGTAACAGAACAGCAAATTGTCCGATTTGCTTAGTTTGTTCTAATGTTAGGGAAATCAATATTTCGACCCACATTTGATAGTTGAAAAAAAACCGTCTTTGCAAGCAAAGACGGTTAATGCGCACAATTAAGATAGCTGCCACTCTCACATAAACAGTATCTTGTCTGTTAACATCTTCTCCTGTCGCTCGCAGGTCAAGCATATGCTTGTACGAAGTACTTTGCTGACTCCAGGCAAGCCTGTTACAGCGGCGGGACCGTGTGGATTTTCACCAATTAGCGCTTCATACGAAATATTGATTTGTTGCTTTTAATTATACTAAGTCCGATTAAGAATGTCAAGACTTTAGCGAAAAAGTTCTCGAAAAAAATATTGTAAGAACTTATATCACTAAAGAGGCGCTTATTTGTTGACAATAAAAGAATTAGTATCTCTTACTCTTTTTAGGTTAAAAATTCTCACGCCCCGCTTTGTTTTACATTGTATTTTTACACTTTTATATTAATGTTTTGCAGCACCTATAAGCCATTATAAAAAAAAAGGCTGTCACCGATGAAACTTCATCAATGACAGCCTTTAGCTTGCCGGTCAAAAATCACCACTGGGTGCTTTCTTGCCGGACTTTATTTGTTTTGATTGCGATGCCTCATTGAAGCACGATCAATATCAAAGGCATTAATCAGCTCGGTAACAGCCTGACTTGGGGATACCACGCCATTAACAGCTGCTTCCATTACTGCCGGTAAGCGTCCTTTAATCATCGGGTCTTCAAAGAACAGGTTATGTAAATGCTCGTCAATCATGCTGTTAACCCAAGAAATAGTCTGCGATTTACGACGTTTGTCGAAGGAACCGCATTCCTTGGTAACCTTTTCGAACTTGCGCATTACTGCCCAAAGCTCAAGCAGGCCTTCCTTGGTCAAAGCAGAGCATCTGTAGGCGTGAGTTTTCCAGCCTTCGGTAGCAGGGCGGATGAATTCAATCATACGCTCATACTCACCCTGGGTAACAATAGCTTTCGGCAGATTGTCACCATCGGCTTTGTTGACAACGATAGCGTCGGCAACCTCCATGATGCCTTTCTTGATGCCTTGCAGATCATCACCGGCACCGGTCAGTACTACCAGCATAAAGAAGTCAACCATCGAACGGACGGTGATTTCGGACTGGCCTACACCTACGGTTTCTACTAAGATAACGTCACAGCCTGCAGCCTCGCAAAGCAGCATGGTTTCACGGCTTTTACGGGCAACGCCGCCCAAAGTACCCTTTGCAGGGGACGGACGGATAAAGCAATTAGGTTCACGCGACAACATCTGCATACGCGTTTTATCACCCAAAATAGAGCCACCGGTAATAGAGCTGGTAGGGTCGACAGCAAGAACTGCGACCTTGTAGCCCTGATGACACAGCATCTGGCCAAAGGACTCGATAAAGGTACTTTTGCCGGCACCCGGTACACCGGAAATGCCGATGCGCAAAGCTTTGCCTGTACGCGGCAGAAGAGCCTGCAGGACACGCTGTGCTTTATCAAAATCCCTCGGTGCATTGCTTTCTATAAGAGTAATAGCTTGAGATAAGGTTTTACGATCGCCTTCACTGACTCCTTTTATTAACTCTTCCGGACTAGGCTTTTTCCTCAAGGGGAATTTCCTAATTTTATCCACAGGGTTATACTTCTCCTCGCTGACAGCGTTTACGGCACTGTCAATCCCGCCCATTACAGAGCAGGCAAAGTTAGGGTCTTTTTTCAGGGGTACCCAACTCGGCCTAATATCTTTTTCACCAGTTTCAGGCATTTATATCACCTCAGTCTTCAGCGTGTTCAGCTTTTGCACGGTCAACCAACATTTGCAGTAATTGGATGCAGCACTTAGGAATGTTGGTACCAGGTCCAAAGATGCCTGCTGCACCATGTTCATACAGGTAGTCGTAATCCTGTGCAGGAATTACGCCGCCGATACATACCATGATATCTTCACGGCCACGTTTCTTCAGTTCTTCAACGATTGCCGGCAGCAATGTTTTATGACCTGCAGCCAGGGAAGAGAAGCCAACCATATCAACGTCGTTATCTACAGCGTCTTGTGCAGATTCTTCCGGAGTCTGGAACAGAGGACCAACGTCGACGGTCCAGCCCATATCAGCGAAGGAGGTTGCCAGAACTTTTTGTCCGCGGTCATGACCGTCTTGGCCCATTTTAGCCAGGAAGATACGAGGACGACGGCCTTCAAGTTTTTCAAACTCATCAGCCAGTTTGGTAGCTTTTTCCATGTCATCGTTGCCGCTGAATTCACTGGAGTATACACCGGATACAGTGTGGATTACAGCATTGAAACGACCGGATACTTTTTCAACTGCGTCAGAAATTTCACCGAGGGAAGCACGGTCGCGAGCAGCTTGTACAGCCATTTCCAGCAGGTTGCCGTTGTCACGGGTTTCTGCTGCGCGGGTAATAGCTTCCAGATCGCGTGCAACAGCGTCGTTGTCGCGTTCTGCTCTCAGTTTTTCCAGACGTTTAATCTGAGCGTTACGTACAGCGGTGTTATCGATGGACAGTACGTTCAGAGGATCTTCCTTAGCCAGACGATATTTGTTCAGGCCAACGATGGTTTCTTTACCGCTATCGATGTTAGCTTGACGACGAGCTGCGCACTCTTCGATACGCATCTTCGGCAGGCCGGTTGCAATAGCTTTTGCCATACCACCGAGTGCTTCAACTTCCTGGATATGAGCCCAAGCACGGCGAATGATTTCGTTGGTGAGGTATTCAACATAGTAGGAACCGCCCCACGGATCGATAATCTTGCAGACTTTGGTTTCATCCTGGATGTACAGCTGGGTGTTACGAGCAAGACGAGCGGAGAAGTCGGTCGGCAGTGCGATAGCTTCGTCCAATGCGTTTGTATGCAGGGATTGGGTATGGCCCAGAGCAGCAGACATAGCTTCCATACAAGTACGGGAGATGTTGTTGAACGGATCCTGTTCGGTCAGAGACCAGCCGGAAGTCTGGCTGTGAGTACGCAGTGCCATGGATTTCGGGTTCTTAGCGCCGAAGCTCTTAAGAATCTTAGCCCACAGAACACGAGCAGCACGCATTTTAGCAACTTCCATGAAGTAGTTTTTGCCCATATCCCAGAAGAAGGACAGACGTTTTGCGAATGCGTCTACAGGCAGGCCTGCAGCTTCACCGGTACGGATATATTCCATACCATCGGCCAGAGTGTAGCCTAATTCAAGGTCGCAGGTTGCGCCGCACTCTTGAATATGGTAACCGGAAATGGAAATACTGTTGAATTTAGGCATATATTTGGTGGTATATTCGAAAATATCACCGATGATACGCATGGACATAGCAGGCGGATAAATGTAGGTGTTACGTACCATGAACTCTTTCAGAATATCGTTCTGAATGGTACCAGCCATGATAGATTTATCAACGCCTTGTTCTTCACCGGATACGATGAAGAATGCCAGTACAGGCAGTACTGCGCCGTTCATGGTCATGGATACGGACATCTGATCCAGAGGAATACCGGAGAACAGGATGTTCATATCGAGCATGGAGCAAACAGATACGCCTGCTTTACCAACGTCACCAACTACACGCGGGTTATCAGCGTCATAGCCGCGGTGAGTCGGCAAGTCGAACGCGATGGACAGACCTTTTTGGCCTGCAGCCAGGTTACGACGATAGAATGCGTTGGATTCTTCCGCAGTGGAGAAACCTGCATATTGACGTACAGTCCACGGACGGAATACATACATTGTGGAGTAAGGACCACGCAGGAACGGAGGAATACCGCTCATGAAGTCCAAATGGTTACATTTATCATAGATATCCTTGGTGTACAGCGGAGCTTTAGGAATACGTTCCAAGGTAGTATCATAAAGGGCATCATAATTTTCGCCCATTTTTTCTTCCAGATTTTTCTTCCATTCGTCATAAGAACAAGAAGGATGATCAGGAAGGGCTACTTTAGTGAAATCCGGATTAATGCTCATTATTCAATCATCCCTTTCTTCTTTTGCAGCATCTTCAGAGTTTGGAAGCAGTTAGCTTTTACGCTGATGAAATCGTCAACGCCAGCATCTTTGTAAACTTGTTCCATGTCTTTCGGAGCAGCGCCGGCCAGGAACAGAGTAGCGGACGGTTTCATAGCTGCTTTAATCATCGGAGCCAGTTTCGGAACGATTTCCGGATAGGTAGCATCGGTGGAGCAGATAACTGCAACATCGTAGTCGCCTTCTTTGAAAGCTTTGAGGCATTTTTCGTATTGATCGCCATCTTCGCCGTCTTGGAAACCATCGTTCAGATGAACGTTGAATTCACCAACCTGCAGGAAAGAGGTGGAGAAGTCGGCACGAGCTTTATGTTGAGGAATCGGTCCCATGTTGCACAGGAATACTTCAACATTTTTGCCGGTTTTCTTAACATAGTCTTCAGTTTCGAAACGCAGTGCTTCATAGCGCTCGGTCCAGTGATGAGCAGCGATTGCTTCAACGGTTTCCGGAGCTTCAGCCTTGCAGGATGCAGCAGCAACCTGGCCGATAGTAGCACCATTGCTGAATGCTTCGATTGCGCCTTCAACAGTTTCAACAGCAGCCAGCTTGCCGGCCAGGTAGTTGGTGTCGATGTCAGCAACGTAAGCAGCAACAGCAGCTTCGCGTTCTTTCTTCAGTTTCGGAGTGTCCTCTTCGCGGCGCTCCAGCGGTTCTTCGGTCATGTTCGGGTACATGTTTACGCCAACAGCACGGTCGCTGCGCATTTCCAGAGCTTTGAAGCGCTTAGCCAGAACGTCAGCAACTTGTGCTTGCGGATAGCCAGCTTCCAGAGCTTTAATAATGCCGCCCATTTCCTCAACCTTTTGGAACTCAGCCCAGATTTTTTCGGTGATCTGCTTGGTCAGGGTTTCAACGCCCCAGGAACCGCCGGCAGCATCAATCGGGCTCAGCATACCAAATTCTTCTTGCAGCATTACATGCAGGTTACGAGCGATACGACGGGAGAATACGTCGCCTTTACGGATCAGCTCGTCAAACGGCGGGTTGTCATAAGTGCAAACGCCGCCTACAACGCTGGAGAAGGTTTGGGTGCAGTTACGCAGCATGTTTACATACGGGTCAACAACGGTTTTGGTGAAGCGAGCGCAACGGCCATGAACTTTAATAGCACGGTCTGCTTCTTCAGCACCGAATGCTTCCATAATAGCTGCCCAAATCATACGCAGGGAACGCAGTTTTGCGATTTCCATGAAGAAGTTAGCACCTTGGTTGAAGCAGAAGTACAGGGAGTTAGCAATGTCATGCAGTTCAACACCGCGTTTTTGCATTTGACGTACATATTCAACAGCAGTAGCGAAGGTGTAAGCAACCTCTTGTACTGCTTCCGCACCGCCATCGGTGTAAGCATCACTGTTGATGAAAACAGTGCGCAGCTCCGGAGTATTAGCTTTTGCAAATTTAATGGTTTCAGCCATTTCATCATACAAAGCATCCAGAGAGGTTGCAGTTTTACCGGTTTTTACCAGCTCGCCGATCGGGTCGCCGCCGATAACGCCACGCAGAGTTTTAACATCATGACCGGCACCCTTCAGAGCAGCAACAGTCAGAGCCAGCAGGTTTTTAGCGCCGGCACCGGTGTACATCATAATAGGATATTTGTCAAGTTTCAGACCATTCAGCAGAACGCTCATATCTTCAACAGTAGTAACGTTCACGCCAATATCGCCGGGTTTTTCTGCATCTTTAACGTCTACGCCGTTTTTGGTTGCAGTATCCAGTTTGATATTGTAAACAGTGGAGCCCTTGGAAATTTCTTCCTTCAGCAGCTCGTTGTTTTCAGCCGGCAGGGTTTCATCGCAAGCTTGTGCAATGCCCCAGGGCTCGTGTACATAACCGTTAACAGTTGCGCCGCGCAGGAAATCGCCCATACCGGGATAATCGTTGGTCGGCAGAATTGCATCAGTGCCTTTACGAGTATAAATCGGGTCAAAGGTAATGCCCTCGTAGTTTTTGGTATACATGATCTTGTCAAAGGGTTTGCCCTTCAACAGTGCATTACATGCCTCCACCCATTCATCCCAGGTGGGTTCGGTAAATTCATCAAAAGTTACCTCCGGGAATTCGGTTACTTTCTCTGACTTACGCAACATGGCTTCCAGTTCTTTGTCTGTCAACGGTCTTTCGCCATCAACGACTGCTGCAGTTTTTTGTTGTTCATCAGCCATTCAAATAATCCTCCTTTAATAATTTAATCATTACTGTGAAAAAGCTCACAGCACCAAGCTAAAACGCATATCACCTCCAGCCAATCTCGTCTGCTGATGCAGCTGCTATCCGACCGCTCTCACCCGGTCATCAGGGGACATGTGCCGCATCCTTGCTTGGATAGATTTTAAGAAGCAAACAGCATTTATATACACGGTCACGGTTGTCCAGGCCGTATATAACAAAATAACAGGCAGTTTAATCTGCCAGGAACTCCTGCAGACGTCCGTAATTAATCTGGACTCTGCGCAGCTCGTTTTCTTCAGGCATAGTATCATTAAGAATCATGTTGCCTAAAGCAGCACCCGGCTCTGCGCCGCGGTTCTGCATAAAACGGGCATAGTATTCAATCTGCGGAACATCTTCGGCAGCCTTGTAAATAACAGCAGCCTGTTCCAAAGGATCTTCAGCAATAATATAGGGATTTACCCCTTCATTAAAGTATTTTTTCAAAAGCTCGCAGATATCTGTCTTTTTGGGGTTATATTGCACACGTACGCACTTTACTTCCAGCTCACCGCTGGCTTTAGCACGTCCGGCAACAACTTCTTCAACGCCTTTCATACCTTCAAAGGCCGCAAGCAGTTCAGCAATTTTGCCTGCCAAATATAATTCTTTCATATCAATAACCTCCCTTTAAACAGCAAAAAATAAAGCCACCACATTTGTGATGGCTGGATTGTCAGCACGACAGCGCACCCCTACGCTGTCGTACTTGAGAGGAGAAAGGAAATGTTCTCAGCTAAAAGAAAAATTTGAGAATGGGATTTGAAAAACACGATATGTCCAGTATCGCGGACAAGTATGACAGATAACATCGATGGCCCGGCCACTCTCCAAAAGGTCACAGCCATCACGTGACCTTCAATGGCATAAGAAACAGAAAACCGTTTCTCAAAAAGAATCCTTCACCCAATACGGGCGGGACTTTTGAAAAACGGCGAAATATCAAAAGCTACTAGGTGCACAAACCTATACTACAGCTCTACGACATCTCTCCCCGTCTCTCGCAGGTCAAACGACGATGCATCTTACAGGCAGTTCTTCTGGCTTCGCTTCTTCACGTGTTTCACCTTCCCAGAGGACCCCTCCAGTGGTATAAACAAAACACGCTCCACGTCACAGCGGCGGGACCGTGCCGGACTTTCACCGGCTTCTCTATTGAGCTTTCGCACCTGTAATATCAATATCAACTTGTTGTCTTAATTATAGCAGTTACTATTTACCTTGTCAACCTTTTTCGCGGATTTTTATTTTTGTATTTGTATTCCATGTATGTAACAGTCTTATGTATATTTGTGTCCATTTCTGATTAACTGTTCTTTGTGTTTAATTTACATATAATACAATAAAAAATCTATTATATCAGCAGCAACCGGCTTTAAGGCAATAAAAAACGCCTACAGCTCAGCTGCAAGCGTCTTTACGATTTAGCAATCTTCATTTTTATACCACCTGTTAATGGATATAGTAGAAATTCATTTCATATAAAGCTTTGACAAATTTTTCCAGCATTATTCTCACCTCCTGAAATCAGTGAATCATATACCATTTAAAGTTGCACAGAGTTTCAACAAATTTTTCAAAAGTCATTTTTATATCATCCCTTCTGCTTTATTTTAAGGTCTTGCCTTAACATGCATTAAGTATAACACCTTGTGACGTTTTTGTCCACTATGGACTTTTTGTGTCCCGATAGATGTTTGTAATGCTTCAAAGCCTTGCACCATGCGCTTTTACAAGGATTTTACAAACAAAAGCAAAGAGGACTGCAAGAAAAATTTTTCTTAAATCATAAAAAATTTTTCTGCAATCCTCTAAAATTATGCCTGCTTAGCCTTAAACCACCACGCCAGCAGCGGCGGGATAAAGATATTTATCACCAACACTCGCACCAGCTGATAGGTCAGGATAATTGAAACATTCTCACCCATACTCATACCGGCTAAAGACATTTCGGCTATGCCTCCCGGCGCCATCGCCAGGAACGCCGTTACCAGCGAAAAGCCGTAGCGTGCGGAAAGCACATTAGCCATACCGATGCTCACAACAATGAGTATCGCCGTACCGATAAGAATATAAGGCACCATTTTTTCTGTTTTTACGATGCGGTCCGCATCAAGCTGCATACCCATGAACAGACCGATGCTGGCCTGCGCCGCCGCCATGAGCCAAAAAGGCACAGGCTGCACACCGCCGTCAAAGACGGAAAATGCAGCCGTCGCCAAAATCGGTCCTAACAGTTTCGGCGTCGGCATATGTATTTTCGTTGCTATAAAGCTGCCCAATATAGACAAGGGCACTACAACAAGCCAATGCACTCCGCCATGGTTGGGCAATGCTACGCTGCTGCCTATCACCTGCGCATGCAAAAGCCAGATTACAAGAAACGGTACAGTAATAACTACGCCCAGCAGACGCAGCACTTGCATTACCATGACAACGTTGGGGTTGACCTCCTTGTCGTCCTCGCAAAGCAGCATCGTCAGCGTCATGCCTCCGGGAAGCATACCCATAATGCAGCTTTTGAGGTTTTCCCGCGCCAGCTTTGCCGTAACAAAGGCCAAGGCAATACTGGCAGCCAAAATAACTATCGTTGCCTCCGCTACACCAACCAGCTCAGCCAAAAAGTTATTCCAAGTATCCGAGGTAAAGGTAGAACCGATACCGTAGCCCGCAACCATCAATGCATATTCGCGCCATTGCTTGGGCCAGCTCACATCGCTGCGATGCGTCAGTGTTTTGCAAAGCAGAGCAGTCAGCAAGCCGCCCAGCAAAAACGGTATCGGCAGATGCATGCATACCAACAGGCTGCCTAGGCAAAGTGCCATGATAAAAAGCAATATGCGGTTTAAAAACATAGCTTTTACTCCTGCTCTACGCCGTTAGCGGATAAAGCATTCATAATGCGTTCAATCAGCTCGCCGCGCATGGTATGCTGTGAGGAGGAATAAGTGATAATCTCATGCTCCTTCAGGCCCATTTCGCGCTTAAAGAGTGCCTTTTGAGACATGGCCGCATTTTTAGAAAGCTTATCGGACTTGGTCAGCACAACCTGCACCTTCAGGCCGCAGCTGCGCAGCCAGTTAAAACATTCCATATCGCTGTCCATAGGCTTATGGCGGATATCAATCAGCTGGCAGACTACACCGAGGTTTTCGCTGCCGGATAAATATTTGCTGATAAAGCCGGACCATTGGTCCTTATTATTATGGTTTGTTTTAGCAAAGCCGTAACCGGGTAAATCTACCAGATAAAAGGAGGCTCTTTCATCCTCACCCTCAACTACGCGCTTAGCCTCCAGCTCATAAAAGTTGATGGTCTGAGTTTTACCGGGAGTAGAGCTTACGCGTGCCAGGCCGTTGCGGCGGCAGAGTGAATTGATAAGCGACGATTTGCCGACATTACTGCGGCCGATAAAGGCAGCCTCAATAAGAGCAGGCTGCGGATATTGGTCTGCACGTACTGCAGAGGCCACATATTTAGCACGGATAATATCCCAATTATCTTTACTCATTTTTATCCTCCAATGCCAGCTTCAAAACATCATCAAGATGCTCAACAGGTATAAACTGCATTTCCTTGCGAATATTTTCCGGCAGCTCGTCTAGATCCTGCATATTGCGCTTTGGCAGCAGTACCGTCTTCACGCCATAGCGATAAGCGGCAAGCATTTTTTCTTTGATGCCGCCGACAGGCCATACCTTGCCGGACAGGGAAATTTCGCCGGTCATCGCCAGCTTGCCCTTAACCTTTTTACCTGTCAGCGCCGATACCATGGCAGTAACCATAGTTACACCGGCAGACGGACCGTCCTTCGGCACAGCTCCCTCCGGCAGGTGGATATGGATATCCATCGTTTCACCAAAGTTGGCTGCAATCCCCAGCGCTTCCGCACGGCTGCGGATATAGGTATAACCGGCCTGAGCCGACTCCTTCATTACATCTCCCAGCTGACCGGTAAGCGTAAGGTTGCCCTTGCCCTTAAACGCCAGCACCTCTACCTTCAGCAGCTCGCCGCCAACGCTAGTCCACGCCAGACCATTGGCAACACCGACACTGGATTTCAGGCTGATATCATCATCAAGGTAAATAACCGGTCCCAAATATTTTTCCAGATTTTTTTCTGTTACCTGAGCGCCCTTACTCTTGCCCTTGACGATTTTGAACGCAACCTTACGGCAAATGCCTGCCAGCTTACGCTCCAGGTTACGCACGCCTGCTTCCCTGGTATAGTCATGAATTACACGGCGGATAGCCTTTTCGCTGACGCTGACCTTATATTTTTCCAGGCCGTTCAGCTTCAACTCCTTCGGCAAAAGATGCAGTTGGGCAATCTTAACCTTTTCTTCATCAGTATAGCTGCTCAGCTGGATAATCTCCAGACGGTCCAACAGAGCCGGCGGAATAGTATCTACGGCATTTGCCGTTACAATCCAGAATACATGCGACAAATCAAACGGGAATTCAATAAAGTGATCACTGAAGCTGTTGTTCTGCTCCGGATCAAGCACCTCCAAAAGCGCTGAAGCCGGATCTCCGCGAAAATCAGAAGCCATTTTATCAATCTCGTCCAGCAGGAATACCGGGTTCATGCAGCCGCAGGTCTGCATACCGTGAATAATACGGCCCGGCATAGAACCGATATAGGTACGGCGATGACCGCGGATTTCCGCTTCATCACGCACACCGCCCAAAGAAACGCGGGTAAATTTACGCTTAATAGCCTTGGCAATACTGCTTGCCAAGCTTGTTTTACCTACACCGGGAGGTCCTACTAAGCAAAGAATCGGTCCGCGTGTGCTTTGGGACAGCGCACGCACTGCCAAATATTCCAGAATACGCTCCTTAACCTTCTTCAGGCCGTAGTGATCGTTATCCAATACAGCCTGTGCCTTATCCAGATCAAAATTATCCTTAGTAAATTTGCCCCATGGCAATGCCAGCAAAGAATCAATATAAGTGCGGATTACCGCTCCCTCCGGCGTCATCGGCGGCATTTTCGCCAGACGTCCCAGCTCCTTGTTGATTTTTTCCGCCACATTTTGCGGCATTTTCAGCTTGGACATCTGTTCCTTGTAGTCGGCAATTTCTGCCTGTACGTCTTCGTTTTCGCCAAGCTCCTTGCTGATAGCTTTAATCTGCTCACGCAGATAATATTCCTTCTGATTCTGCTCCACCTGCTGGTGTACTTGCTCAGAAATATTTTTGGCTACATCGGCAATTTCCTGCTCACGCACCAGAATCTCGTATAATTTACGCAGACGCAGCTTCAGCGGCGCCATTTCCAACAGCTCTTCCTTTTCGGTCAAAGCCAGCGGCAGGTAGCCGACAATAATATCAGGCACCTTGCTTAAATCAGTACGAGATTTAAGAGACTGCACCGTATCAGGATTAACCTTTTTCGTAAGCAGTACCCATTGCTCAAAGGCATCAAGAAGCAGACGGCGCAAGCCTTCTGCTTCTGCATCTACAGCATCGTCAGCAGGCACTACTTCTACCTCACCGACAAAGAACTCCTGCTCATTCTCATGAACCTCTGCCGCATTCAGTACATGTACGCGCTCCAGGCCTTCTACCAACAAACGCACTGCGCCGTTAGGAAGCTGCAGCTTTTGCTTGATATTAGCCAGAACGCCCCATTCATATAAATCATCAGCAGCAACATTTTCCTGCTCAGGCTGTTTTTGCCCGACCAGAATAATTTGCTTGTCTGTAGCTTCGGCTGCGTCAATAGCAGCTATAGATTTTTCTCGGCCGACGTCCAGATTGGCAATCATGCCCGGAAAAATCAAAACGCCCCTCAAAGCCAGCAGGGGCTTGGTAATTATCAAATTAGCCATATAATCCCTCCTTAAGCTCCCAAAACAAGAGAGAAATTTATCGGCAGTACGCTCACAAGCATACTTGCCACAGCGATAAAATAAGGGAGAAGGTATATTAATCCTTCCCCCTTAGATATTTTGTTATTTTGTAAGCATTTGCGGCTCGCAATGCTGGCGTATAGTAGCTTCAGTAACAATGCACTTTGTTACATCATCACGGGAAGGAACATCATACATTACGTTACGCATGGTGGATTCAATAATAGATCTCAGGCCACGCGCTCCGGCATTACGTTTCAATGCTTCCTCAGCAATAGCAGTCAGAGCACCCGGCTCAAACTCCAAATCTACGCCATCCATTTCCAGGAAACGCTGGTATTGCTTAACCAAAGCATTACGCGGCTCAGTCAGTATTTGTACCAGTGCAGCCTCGTCCAGCGGATTGAGCGTTACTACTACCGGCATACGTCCTGCAAATTCCGGAATAATACCGAATTTCATGATATCCTCAGGCAATACCTTGGCAAATACAGCCTCGTTATCAACCTCTTCCTTACGGCGGATATCAGCACCAAAGCCCAAGTTTTTCTTACCAACACGGGCATTGATGATATGCTCCAGTCCTGCAAAAGCACCACCGCAGATAAACAGGATATTAGTTGTATCAATATTGATAAACTCCTGATGCGGATGCTTACGTCCTCCCTTAGGCGGAACGCTAGCAACAGTACCTTCAAGGATTTTCAGCAGAGCCTGCTGAACACCTTCACCAGAAACATCACGGGTAATGGAAACGTTTTCGGATTTACGGGCAATTTTATCAATCTCGTCGATATAGATAATGCCGCGTTGAGCAGCTTCAATGTCATAATCGGCATTGCTGATAAGCTTAAGCAGAATGTTTTCAACATCCTCGCCTACATAGCCTGCTTCCGTTAAGGTAGTAGCATCAGCAATAGCAAAGGGAACCTGCAGAATCTTTGCCAGAGTCTGGGCGAGCAGTGTTTTGCCGCTGCCGGTAGGACCGAGCATCAGAATATTGGATTTCTGCAGCTCCAAGTCGCGTTTGGACTCCGGATTTTGAATTTCGTAGTTGATTCTCTTGTAATGATTGTATACTGCTACAGATAAGGTCTTTTTAGCCTCATCCTGACCAATAACATACTCATCTAAGATTGCCTTGATTTCCTGAGGCTTCGGCAGATCAGCTGCATTAGCCAACTGCTCGGCAGCATCGCTTTCTTTTTCCTCGTCAAGCATGGATTTGCAGAAGTCGACACACTCATCGCAGATAAATACACCACGACCGGAAATCAGTCTTTTTACCTGACCTTCACGCTTGCCGCAAAAGGAACAGCATGGTTTTCCATCATGTCCTTCATCAAAATTCATATTTTAAATCTCCTTATAGTATATCTTACTCTGCAGATTTACTACGGGAAACAACCTCATCAATCAGGCCATATTCCTTAGCTTCTTTGCTTGTCAGATAATGATCGCGCTCGGTATCGGCAGCAATTTTTTCCACTGTCTGACCGGTATGCTTTGCCAGTACCTGGTTCATTTCTTCACGGATACGCAGAATTTCACGGGCATGGATTTCAATCTCCGTTGCCTGGCCCTGTGCACCGCCCAAGGGCTGATGAATCATAACACGGGAATACGGCAATGCAAAACGCTTGCCCGGCGCGCCTGCTGCCAGGAGCACGGATGCCATGCTGGCAGCCATGCCCATGCAGATAGTAGAAACGTCAGGCTTAATATACTGCATCGTATCATAAATAGCCATGCCGGCGCTTACGCTGCCGCCGGGGCTGTTAATATACAGATGGATGTCTTTGTCCGGATCCTCGGACTCAAGGAACAATAACTGAGCAATGACAACATTTGCCATATTGTCATCAATCGGACCGGTAACGAAAACAATCCTATCCTTCAAAAGACGTGAATAAATATCATAGGAACGTTCTCCACGACTAGATTGTTCAACAACGATAGGCACATAATTCATTTTGTCACACTCCTTTACTGTAAGTATAACCTAAAATTATTTTGCGCTGTCGATAACAACGTGAGCAGCTTTGCGGCGCAGGATGTTAGCCAGCAGCAGGCCCATGGTGCCGTTGCCTTTGATGATTTTCTTAACTTCTTCAGGAGAAGCGCCGTGTTGTGCGGAAATAGCAGCGATTTCTGCATCAACGTCAGCCATGTCAACCTGAATGTCTTCAGCTTTAGCGATAGCGTCCAGAACCAGGTCGGTCTTAACGTTTTCTTCAGCAACCGGACGTTGGTTTTCACGGATTTTAGCCATGTCCAGACCGGTGTATTGCATGTACATATCCAGACTCATTTTACGGCTTTCCAAGCTCATTTTCATTTCTTCAACCATTTGGCTGATTTTGTCTTCGATCATGATTTCCGGAACGCTGAATTTAGCGTTAGCTACAGCCAGGTCAATCAGTTCATGCTCGTATTCAGCTTTAGCGTTAGCTTCAGCAGCTTTTTGCATACGCTCTTTGTAGTTAGCACGCAGCTCTTCTACAGTTTTGAAGTCGGTCTTGGAAGCAACATATTCGTCGTTCAGTTCCGGCAGCTCTTTGCGTTTTACGTCTTGGATGTTTACTTTGAAGATAGCTTCTTTGCCAGCCAGGTCTTTAACAAAGTAATCTTCCGGGAAGGTTACTTCTACGTCAGTGGAATCGCCTTTGGACAGGCCAACCAGCTGATCTTCGAAGCCGGGGATGAAGGAGTTGGAGCCAACTTCCAGAGGATAGCCTTTGCCTTCGCCGCCGCTGAACGGTTCGCCGTCAACGGTACCAGCAAAGTCGATGATAGCGAAGTCGCCTTTTTCAATTACAGCGCCTTCTTCAGCAACTACCATTTTAGCGTCGCGACCCATCATGTCTTTAATTTGAGCGTCAACCTGCTCGTCGGTTACTTCAACTTCTTTTTTCTCTACATGCAGACCTTTGTATTCGCCCAGTTCCGGTTCCGGTTTCAGGGTTACTTTAATGGTCAGTTCCATATCTTTGCCTTCTTCGAAGGTAGATTCTTCAACTTTAGGATCGGATACAGGGATCAGTTTTTCCTGGTCCAGAGCTTCGCTGTATGCTTTGTTAGCAACAATTTCAAAAGCTTCTTGTTTTACAGCTTCTTTGCCATAGTGCATTTCAATGATAGCACGCGGAGCTTTGCCTTTACGGAAGCCAGGGATATTTGCCTGGTCAGCAATTTTTTGTACAGCCTTTTTATAGCCTGCGTTTACCTCAGCAGCCGGAGCGGTAATTTTTAAAGTTGCCTCATTTTCTACTCTTTCAACAGTAACGTTCATTAATAAAATCCTCCCTTAAATTTATGTGGGTAAAAAATAATATAATCGGATTAAACTGTCAGCCTTCCTTAGCGAAAATGTGCTGACACAAATCGCTCATAATATCATATCACAATGCTCGCTTCTTGACAATACCAAAAAAACCCGACAGACTCAATCTGTCGGGCAAATTTTTAATTGGAGCGGAAAACGAGATTCGAACTCGCGACCCCCTCCTTGGCAAGGAGGTGCTCTACCACTGAGCTATTTCCGCATGCATCAGCAACGAATATAAGTATAAGGCATTACCGTGTTTTTGTCAACACCTTTTTTTGAAAAAAGTTGAGATTTTTTTCAACTTTTTTCTCAGCCCTATCCTAACCCATTACAACGCGCCAAATCATCATAGACAAGCGCCGCCAGACGCTGCGTTAATTCCTGGTTTTCCGCACAAAGCTTCGTCTGTGACAGCAATGCTTCCAGCTTAGACTTATTGCACATCATGCAACAGCAGGGCATAATGATTTCGCTGGCCATATAGGCAGCGGCGCGCAAAGACATCTCATCCTGCAGCAGGCTGCCGCTTGCTGCCTTGGATGCAAAAACCGCCAGACGCATATCCAGCGCCCGCGCCAGCTGTTTTTCCAAAACACCGGCCATAGCTTAACGCATGTTTTCGATAAAGTCTTCAAAGGTGTTGATCAATACAGTGTGACCGGTAACCTTCAAATCACGCAGGTAAGTACCGTAGGATTCATAAACCTCGTCACTCAGCTCCATTTTCAGGCCTTCCTTAACATATTCATCCATCATTTTCAGGATAAAACGGTTAACCTCATTGGTGCCGGGCTTAACATTCAAAGGAATAATGCGGCTTTCAGCCTCATATTTTTCTACAACAACTTTCCAACCGCCGGGAACAGGCGGCAGACGGGTTGCCTTAATGAAATAATTATCCGGAGAAAAGCCTACATAACCATCCATTTTATTATATAATTTTGCTTTTTGCAGGGGGAAACCATTTTTATTGCCCCATTTAACGATTTCTTCGCAAACTTCATTATTATGGATTACACTCGGAAAAGTTGCTTCCGCTAAGATTTCAGACATAGTTATACCTCCTCATGGTTTATAGTCATATTTTACTCTAACTTGCAGATTATTTCAACAAAAAAGCATGTATACAATAAGTTGCAAGCTTTAAAAAAACCGGCATCAAGCCGATGCCGGTTCAAAAGCAATTCTTTTAAATTTGTCCCAAAGCCTTCAAAATGCACTGAGCAATAATCGCGCTGGCAATATAGGTGCCTACAAAAACAACGATTGCCAGAATAACAATACGCCAACCGGTCTTAGCAAAGGCATCCAGGTCCTTGCCTATGGATACACCGGCATAAGCCAGAATAGGCGTACACAGAGCCACAAAGCCAACATTTTTCACATAACCATTGACAATATCACTGCCCGGAACGCCAGGGATAGTCAGAATGCAGCCTAAGGTTACAACCCATGCTGCTGCAGGAATACCACCGGGAATATATTTGGACATCAGCATACCGACAAAAGCAATCACCGCCAAAATCAGCAGACCGGGAATAGACTGGATAATATCAGCCTTGGTTCCCAATACGTTGGAGAACAAGCTCATGAAGGTTACAATAGCCAAAATGATAATTGTATCTTTAATTTTCATTATGCTTCCTCTCCTTTCTTATCAGCTTCTGGCAGTACGCCATATTTTATCTTATAGCATCTCTTATAGAGCCATTCGGTCATCGGCAGGCCCAGCCATACGGACATATACAGACCGTCAAGACCGGAAAGCATATTACTTGCTGCGCCGAAGGCTGCCAGCTGATCAGCCATATCAGGATACATAGCAACCAAAGAGCCCACTGCAGCCGTCATCATGCTGGCAGAGCCTACACCGGAGGCCATAGCCAATGCATACGGATGAATCGGCAATACGGAAGCAGCAACGCTGGCCATCAGGCCGAAGAAAATAGTACCGAAAACAGTACCGGCAATATAAACGCCCATAACGCCGCGGCCTTCACTGCTGTCCAGACCGAACTTTTCGCCGATAAGCGCAACGTTCGGCTCACGTGCGATAGAATGCGCCGCACCGATGGTTTCACGCTTCAGGCCCAGGTAAACAGCAACAGGTACGCCTAAAAGCACAGTACCGAGGTTACCGAACTCCTGCAGAATCAGCGCCGGAGAAGCTGCCAGAATCTTCGGCAGAGTCGGACCTACCAGCGTACCGTAGCGTGCCATCAAAAGCATCAGCGTTACGCCAACCAGACTGCTGGCATCCAGCATTTCCTTTCTGCCGGACAGGTTCAAAAACTTAGGTGTTGTCAAAATACCCAAAAGCAGAGCGTATAGCATCGGCAACAATACGATACGACCGATACCGAACTTCAGGGTATGAGTGCCGATCAGCTCGGAAACTATAATCAGCGCCAGAATTATGGCATGTAATTTAATATTCTTCATTACATTCCCTCCCACAAATTATTTCTATTTTACTTATTAAAATAGCTCTCCAATTTTGCAATGTACTCTTCCTTGGTAAGAATAGGCTTAAAGTCCGCCAGAATAGCCTTAGCCTCTTTCGCATCATCATACAGCAAATCTATCAGCATCATGGCAAAGGCTTTGGCAGGCAGCAGCACAGCAGCATTAAAATCTACCATATGGAAGTCAGGTGTATGCAGCAGGCCGTCCGTACCACCGATAAACGGATGGATAACAGGCATCAGATGTGATACGTCACCCATATCGGTAGAGGCGCTGAAATGACCGGCATCCTTTATCTCTACATCCGGATAAGCAATTTTAGCATTGGCTGCAAACAGCTCATTCATACGCTTGTTGCAACTCAACGGGAACATGCCGGGCAGTGTTTCGATAACAGTCTTGGCACCGGCAGCATCGCCGCCAGCCTTGAGTGCTGCGTCAACGCGTGTATGTGTGGAATCAATAGCATCCATGGTTTTCGCACGCACATACAGCTCCAGGCGTACATCATCAGGCACGGAATTTACAAAGTCACCACCCTTAGTAATAATAGGGTGTACACGCACAACATCCTGCTCACGGAAGGTTTCACGCAAAGCATTGATGCCCATCAGGCCCAGGCAGGCAGCATTCAGCGCGTTGACACCTTCATGCGGAGCGTCGGCTGCATGGGCGGTTTTGCCGATATAGCGAACGGTTTTACCTACAAAGCCGTTGCTGCTTTCGCCGATAGAAACCGTAGGCTTCGGCATATTTTTATCGGCATGCATCTGCATAGCCATATCAATATCATCAAAAGCGCCTTCATAAATCAGCTCGCCCTTGCCGCTCATAAAATGCAGCTTGCCGGGCTCCACTAATTTTTTACGGTACGCAATTTCAATATATTCCTCAGCAGGAACGCCGAAGAACACAACGTCACCTGCAAGCTCCGGCAGCACGCCGGATTTTACGATACCGCAAGCAGCACCAAGCATGGCGGAAATCTGCAGGTTATGGCCGCAGGCATGCGCAGCGCCTGTTGTCGGGTCTGCCTTCGGACTTGTCGGGCAGCCAACCGCGTCCAGCTCGCCTAAAACTGCTGCCGTCGGTCCGGGCTTGCCGCCTTTCGCACGTCCCTTAACGCCATTGATTGCCAAGCCTGTCTGCGGCTCCAAGCCCAGGTCACGCATAAATTCCGCAACCTTGGCAGCAGTCTTGACTTCCTTAAAGCCTAATTCCGGTTCATCGTTGATGCCGGCACAAATAGCCTTTATCTTGTCCGCATATGCGTCAATTGCCGCACATGCCTTTTCTTTTAAAATTTCTTTTGTCATTTCAGTGCGCCTCCAACGTACCTGTCTATTTGACACGTACATTAATAAAAAAATTTAAGTATTTGACTCAATTATATCATACTTATAGGTAAAGTCAAATAAGAATATCCGCTAAAAAAATCGTTGCCTCATAATGTGCAATTTGATGCAATATTATCTATTTTTCAGATTTTTGTCCACTAAACAAGCTTATCATAATGTTTACTCTTTACTTTTTTGCTAAGTTTTACACTTTTTATGTTTACCTTTTGCTAGTATCTGTGCTAAAATATAAAAATGGTATTTGTCGGCAGAAAGAATCCGACTTAAAACAGTTGACTGCTGACAACTACAGAACATGTTGATATAATATAAGGAAAGGAGTCTTGACATGTTTGCTCAGATGAAAAAAGATATTGATGCCATTATGCTGCGCGACCCGGCCGCAAAAACAAGACTGGAGGCCGCACTGTGTTATCCCGGGCTACATGCCATCTGGCTCCATCGTATAGCGCATCACTTTTATCTGAAAGGCTGGGTAGTATTCCCACGCCTGCTTAATACTTTTTCCCGTTTTCTTACCGGTATAGACATACATCCCGGTGCTAAACTCGGCCCCGGCCTTTTTATTGACCACGGCATGGGACTTGTTATCGGTGAAACCGCCGAGCTTGGCAGCAACGTCACGCTCTATCAGGGAGTTACTCTTGGCGGTACCGGCAAAGAAAAGGGTAAGCGCCATCCCACCATCGGCAACAATGTTGTTGTTTCCAGCGGTGCAAAGGTGCTCGGTTCCTTCAAGGTAGGCGACAATTCCAAAATTGGCAGCGGCAGTGTAGTTCTTAAAGAGGTTCCGCCCAATTCCGTCGTTGTTGGTGTACCCGGACGTGTTGTAACACGCAATGGTGTACGTATTGCCTCCAACAATGATGCCGAAAGCATGATTGACCTGAACCATGATAAGCTGCCTGATCCGGTAGCAGATTATGAAGAGCTGCTTGCCAAGCACATGGAAGAAATAAATGGCCGCCTCAAGGAATTGGAAAATCTTATTTATGACACTCAAGGTAAGCATTCTGACTAAAAAGAGGTAGAAAAATGAGCAGAACAATGACCACAGCAGAAGCCATTCAGGAAGCACGCCGCTGCCTGAACTGTGCGCGCCCTACATGCCGCACCGGCTGTCCGATTGAAAACAATATTCCCGGCTTTATCCGTGCCTTAAGCGAAGGTAATATCGGTATGGCCTACGAGATTATTTCCGAACGCAGCAATCTGCCCGCTATCTGCGGACGTGTCTGCCCGCATGAGCGTCAGTGCGAAGCACATTGCGTGCTGACAAAAAAGAAATGTGGTATCGAAATCGGCAGTCTGGAAATGTTCATTGCCGACTTTGCCCACAACAATGATTTGAAGCCCACGCAGCCTTCAAGCAAACTGCGCGGTAAGGTTGCCGTAATCGGCTCCGGCCCGGCAGGTCTTACCGTTGCCGGTGATTTGGCCAAAATGGACTTTGATGTTACTATTTTCGAAGCACAAAGCGAGCCCGGCGGCGTACTGCTTTTCGGCATTCCGGAATTCCGTCTGCAAAAGGATGTTGTCCGCCGTGAAATCAGCGAGCTGCAGCATATCGGTGTGGAAATCCGCACTAAGCAGCTTGCCGGTGTAGATTTTACCGTTGATGACCTTTTTACCCAAGGCTATGATGCAATTTTCATGGGCACAGGCACTTCCCTGCCGCGCACGTTGGACATCCCCGGCAAGGAACTGTCCGGTATTTTGACAGCAACCTACTTCCTGCGTATGGTTGTACTGGCTGACGGAGGCAAGCTGGATGCCAGCGAAACACTGCTGCACACCGGTGACAACGTTATCGTTGTCGGCGCAGGCAACGTGGCTATGGATGCGGCCCGCACCTCTATCCGCCGCGGTGCCAAAAACGTCACCATCGTCTACCACAAAACGGAAGCTGAAATTTCTGCTTTTCAATCCGAATATGAAGCCGCTGTTGCCGAAGGTGTACAGTTCCGCTTCTTAAAGCAGCCTATCGCCTACTTCAACAAGAAGCAGATGCGCGCCTTAAAGAATATCCGCCGTCAGGCTACGGCAGCGGACGAAACCGAATTAGCCGGCTTATTGCTGCAAAACATCACCAAAACCGAAAACGGTGAGTTTATCGCGGAAGGAGGTCAGGAGCTTATCCCCTGCGACTGCGTAATCCTCGCAGTAGGCCAAAAACCGGCAGCACGTATTGTTTCTTCCACTAAAGGTATTCAGGTTGATAAACAGGGCTTTGTTATCACCCGTGACCGTCCCTACGGCATGACCACCCGCGCCGGCGTTTTCAGCAGCGGTGATGTGGTACATGGTCCTGCTACCGTCGTTTTGGCAATGAAGGAATCGAAGAAGGTAGCTGCAGGCATTGCGCAATATGTTGATGCCAAAAAGCTGCTGGAAGACTGCACTATGGATTCCACTACTCTGTAATAAGCATTTTTGCATAAAAAAAACCGTCATTTCCCCAATAATCTGAGGAAATGACGGTTTTATTTCTTTTATTCGCTATATTTTCTATACGCGGTATGATTGGTGCAGCCGACAATGTTATTGATAGCAAAACCATGCTTGAGCGCAGCAGTGACAAATTCCTTTGCCTGCAGTACCGCTTCCTTCATGCTCAGGCCGTTTGCCAGACCTGCGGTAATTGCTGCCGAGAAGGTGCAGCCTGCGCCATGGTTGTAGGAAGGATAAATTTTCGGCACAGCCATTTCTGTGAATTCCTTGCCATCGTAAAAAATATCAATAGCGGAATTGTCGCTCAGACGCTCGCCGCCCTTGATAACAACGCTCTTCGCACCGGCAGCAACAATCTTCTCTGCTGCTTCCTTAATCTGCTCTACGGTAGTAACCTCAGGCATATCTGCAAGATAAGCAGCTTCTACGGTATTCGGGGTAATAATATCGCAGCGCGGCATCAGCAGCTTTTTGATAGATTCTGCCGCATCCGGCACCAGAATCAGGTCACAGCCCTTGCAGACCATAACCGGATCAATAACAACGTTCTGCAAATTGTACTTATCAATCGTAGCTGCAACCAGCTCTACCAGCTCGGCACTGCCCAGCATACCGGTTTTCATCGCATTGATGCCAACGCCTTCAATCGCTGTCACCAGCTGCTTTTCTACCAAATCCAAGGGCAACGGAAATACGCTGTGCTCCCAAGTAGTAGGATGCATAGTAACAATGCAGGTCAAAGCAGGCATACCATAAACGCCCAGCTCCTCCATAGTTTTAATATCCGCTTCCATACCGGCGCCGCCGCTTGTATCGCTGCCGGCAATTGTCAATGCTTTATTCATCAAGGTCATAAGACACACTCCTTCACTTTAATAATGTAATCATTATAACCTATCGACTGGCATCTGAATAAGCTCAATTTATGGATATTTAATATAGTCAGCTAAAAAGCTTTGCAAACAAAACGCCCTAGAAACATAGCAGCCTATTTATGTTTAGAATGTATAAGTATAGGTCACATGCACCATGCGCGGCAGGCAGTAATACTTGGTAGCAGAGCCCGGATTGCTTACAATATCATCGCGGTCGAAAATATTCTCCACGCCAAGCTCTACCGTGCTGCTCTTATCGAACTTATATCCGGCGATAAAGTTTACCGGCAGCAAATCGCCCCAGCCGCTGGCTCTGTCCGTAGTAAACATGCCTGTCAGCGCAGCATTGAACTTAGCATCATGGTATTTAATGCCGGCATTGTATTGCTCGCGTGCAAATTTACGCTCCCATACGCCTTTTTTATTTTTGCCCATAGGATTGCAGAAATTAGCGCCCAGAGAATAGCTGTATTTGCTGCCGAAATCCTTCTCATAGGTCATTTCCAGACCTTTGTTTTTAAAGGACATATTACGTGTCACATACGGATTGGAGCTGGTTCCCTTGCCTTCGTACTCAATAGTATCCAAATCCATATAATACAAAGCAGCTTTGAACATGCTTGTATTAGATGTCTTTTTGTAACCGAACTCATAGGTCCAGCCTTCTTCAGGCTCCAGTAAAGGATTAGCCGCAAAGTTGGCACCACCGCCACCGTAAATCTGGGTAAATGTAGGCATCTTAAAAGATTTTGCCGCATTTGCATATAAGCTGCTGTTGTTATCCAGCTTCTTCAGCAAAGCAAACTGCGGAGTAAAAGCATTGTAACGCTTATTGGCCTCTACAACAGTTTCACGGGCACCTACGGTAGCAGTATAGCCTGCACCAAGATCCTTGGAAAGCTGTGCAAACACAGCATAATTCGTTCTGAATTCGTTAATCTTCGTACCCGGTTTAATATTTTTGGCTACGGTAATATCATTTTTATAGGAATCACGGGAGATTGTCGTACCAACAATAACATCACCGAATTTACCGGTAATCTGCTTTTGCAGATCAAGGCCTATGGTATCAAAGCGTAAATGATCGGACTTGGTCCATTTAGAGCCCGTAACATTGTAAGTCTGATTTCTGCGGTTGCTGCGGTTGTAAAACAAATTGGCGCTCACGCTGTCATCCTTATATTGTAAGCGAGAAAAATCATCAATATAATGATAATTAGCATCCTCGGTAAGCTTGCTCCAGGTTTTGTCATACTGATCATAGGAATACTTGCTGTCATTGTGCTGGTGCGAGAAGCTCCAGTTATCATCAAACTTATAGCTTGCGGTAAAGGACTTTTTGTTTAAATCATTAATCTGCTTATAGTTACTGCTATAACCCTTCATCGGGTCACTCTGCTCCAGTGCTACTGCAAAATTCAGCTTGTCGGCATTCAATGTCAGTGCTGCCTTCTCCCTGCCGTATTCACCCTTAGTCAGAGATAAGGTGTTGGGCATTTTCTTTTTCGTGATGATATTGATAACACCGGTAGAAGCCTCGGAACCGTAAAGAGTAGAAGCAGCGCCCTTAACAATTTCTACGCGTGCAATAGATTCTACGGGAATGGAATCCAGATAATAGGTTTCATTGATGTTGGCAGGAACACCGTCAATCATTACCACAGTGCCTTTATTCGCACCGCGCATCAGGATTTTTGCGTTCATACCGCCAAGGGACTGGCTGCCGCCATAGGAATAGGTAGTAACGCCGCTTTGCAAACGCAAGGCATCAAAAAGATTAGAAGCACCGGTTTCCACAAGCTGCTTTTGGGAAACCGTAGTAACGGAAGCAGGCGTATCAACATCACGCTTGCTTTCACGCTGCGCTGTAACAACCATGGTATCAAGATTGTATGTCTGCAGGCTGTCGGCAAAAGCCGGAGCCGCAAAAGATATATTCGCAGCCAACAGCGTAGCCGTCAGGGAAATTACAGTATTTTTTCTCATAAATATTCATCCTCTCATGTACATAAAACATCTGCCAAATATAATTTTATAGCACTTTTAAGGATACTTGTCAATAAAGTTTTTATGATGAAGCAAGCTTTTCAAAAACAAAAAAGCTCTCGGATTTCTCCAAGAGCCGATTGCCATAGTGGCGGAGTGGGTTGGGGTGGCAAACCCACGCACGGGGTAAACCGTCTAACGATCTAGCAAAAACGAAAAATCAACAATTTGTGGCAGCTGCGTCATTTTCAACCACTATATATAGTGGTCACTTCATTGAAAATTTCTCTAAAAAACGTTCTGATTGCACCACAAATATATGGAACAGAGAGGAACAATAATAGGAACAACAGAAACAAAAGGCACTTTATACCTTATATTTGTTATTTCAGCAAATCTGCTAAGCTATACTCTCCTTTAGGAATATTAGCAACCCTGCGGTATTCTCTTATAGCATCAACTAAAATTTTAGGATTAGCAAAATAATCTTTTACAAAATCATATGCCTTTACATTACCCATGCGCAAATCAATTTTGCAAAAATCACTAGGTTTCTTCCCGGAACGCTTAAAGCGTTCATATGCTCCTTCATTATGAATAATCAGCATTTCAATCTCAGGAGCAGTAATCACGTTGACGACATCTATTTTATAAGCATAAGCTTTGCTTAGCTTAAAGCTTTCTCTACGAGAATCCAAAATGCGTATAACAGAAATTGGTTCATCAAAGCCTTTGCGTAAGTATCTTTCTTCAAAATTTTTCGCGCTTCTGCATCTGATAACCCTTTCGTCCAGCATTTCCTCTCGTGTGAAAATCAACAAATTATTATCAACCAAAATATCAATAATTGCTGACTCAGCAGAACCTTCACAGATACAAGCTTTATATTTTGCTAGTTTCATCTAACTGCCTCCTTTACTTTAGCGAAGCAGCTAAATTTTTCTTTAAGCGCAGATAAGCTTCATAGGCAGGAGTAGTGCCCTCAAGAAAGCCGCTCTGATAAGCATCACTTTTCTTTATATCATTGCGCTTTAAAATATAGCTTAGATTTTCAGCAGTAATACCATTGCGGTTTCTTACAATATAGATGGCATCATTTCTATCATATTCGTCTAGTAATTCCGAGTAATGCGTTGTAAAAATCAATATACTACCACTTTTGTTTAAGGTGCTATCCATAAAGAAGCGCATCAATGTGACAACTATCTCTTTGTTAAAATGATTTTCAAGCTCATCAATCAAAAGATAGCCTCCTGATGTCAAGACCTCTTTGACCATAGAAAAGGTAATGATGCCCTTTATTGTACCAGAAGACAGATACTGCTCAAGTTCTACCGCGTTATTTAAAATAAGCTCTTCCTCTCCCTTAAACTTCAAATGAATTAACGCCTTATCTTCAATTTTTTCAAAGCATAACTTTTCAATAGTAGGATCAAGGAATGTAATGACTTCTAACGGAATATCATCAGTAAACGGAAGAACATTAGTGTTGGTATATGAAAGCAGGCTAAACACATCTATCCTATCATTTGTTTTTTTATTATGAGCTATGATAAAACTTACGTCATCGGGCAGATAAGCCTCATCTGTATTTCTGGCTGCTATTGGACGCAGGCCAGAAAAATCAGTAAGGTATTTTTTAGATTTAACGCTGCTGACAGGCTTTTCCCAAAGCTTTTCTTCAACTATAGAATACACATATCCCCCTGCTTTAGCTTTTTTAGATTTAACAACAGTTTCCAGACAACAAATATTACGCTTGTTATCAAAAAAGCAAATTTTAAACGACGCATTCTCGCAACCGCCAAGAATATTACTCGACTCAACATGATTGATAGGTTCATTACGCAAAATATTTAAAGCTAAATTAATTACCTTCAATACAGAAGTTTTGCCAGAAGCATTAATACCAATAAACGCACAAGCTGTATGCAGGTAATAATTAGGCTCTATCTTATAGAGTTTTTCTTTGTCATCTTCACTAACTCGTTGTTGAGTATAAAATAAAAGATCTAACTCCTGTTTAAATAAGGGCAAACCATTCACAGTTATCCGCAATATTTTCATTGTATCATCTCCAGCTAAAAACGGTTTTTACGTTTTTATTTTCTACTGATTTTATTATATAACGTCTTTCGAAAATTATCAACGGATTTTACGTTTTTATTTTTTATCATGTTTTTTCTAGCAAAACAAAAAAGCTCTCAGATTTCTCTGAGAGCCGATTGCCATAGTTGGCGGAGTGGTTTGGGGTGGCAAACCCTGTGCGGGGTAAACCGCTGTAACATTTCACAAGAACAAATTCAAGAAATAAAAAAACTCTCAAGCTTACACTTGAGAGCAATTTTTTAGTGGCGGAGTGGGTGGGATTCGAACCCACGCACGGGGTAAACCGTCTAACGATTTAGCAAACCGTCCTCTTCAGCCAGCTTGAGTACCACTCCATTAGACTACTTGTTTATTATAACAGATTCTTATCTAAATTGCAAGACCCTATTATAATTTTTTAATGGCGGAAAGGGTGGGATTCGAACCCACGGAAGGCTTGCACCTTCGCTAGTTTTCAAGACCATCTTTAATCTATTACGCAAAATGGCAAAAATCCCCATTTTCCGCGTGTCTACGCAGATAGACAGCATTCACACTATGCTATATTTTACTATATCTTTTCATATTTGTCTAGGTGCAGTAGTCAAAAGGTGGGCAAAATAAAACCGCTAACTAAATTTTAATTAGCGGTGAGGGATTCAGGCTTTCAAAAGACTATCTATTGTTCTTAGCGCTTCCAGCCAAGCATCTTTCCCACCGATGAGCTCGGCAAAATCAGCCTCAGTGAATTTTTCCAGATACGATTTTGTAGCTTTCAAAGCTTCAATTTCGCTGTAATCGTATTCGAGTTGTTCAAAAAAATATTCACCAGCCAGCATTTGAAAAGAATCATTGCAATCATCATTCCATTGTTGCATAACATCAATAATTTTCATGGTTCATAACCACCTTTCATCTTCATTATATGTATATTAACTCTACTTTTTAATTATTACAAGTCATAAATTTAAATTTTAAATAAAAAACATGCGGTATAGTCATTAAAGACTATACCGCATAAAATCAAGCGATTTGATGTATTGCTACATTGACGCTGGTAACCGTTCCGGCACCACCTGTCAGTTGCAGGCTGATATTTGCCGCATTACTGACAGCGGCACAGGACGGGCGCACACGGATCAACTTACTGATAGGCAGCGTCACCACACCAGCAGCGGCCGCTGTTTGTGCAGCAGATGCACCAGGTACAGCGTCAGCACCATTATAGAGCTGTATCCCGATAGCACCAGCTGCCGTAGCAGTAACAGTCACCGTAACATTGACTTCGTACACACCCGGAGCTTTGACGTTGATAATTCCAGTGCCAGCTGCATGGCTCAAACCATTGCAGCACCCACTAAACTGCACGTCGTTAGGCCCCAGTGCAATAACATTACCAACCTCCAGAGCTTGACTAGCAAGATTATAACTATTCAGATAAGCCATTAGCTCTCACCGCCAATCAAGCAGCAGTCAGATATTGGCAGCCAGCGCAACCACGCTGACCTAACAGCTGACGCACTGCCTCGATGATAGTAGCGCTTTGAGTGAGCTGGCTAACTTGATAGCGTTCTGCTTGCAGTTCACGGTCACGGTCTGCCAGTTTGTCACGCAGCTCCTGCATTTGGTTAGCAGTGATAAGAGCACGAGTAGCTTCACCTTCGCTATGGATAGCAGTAGTGATTTCACAAGTATTTTTGTAATTCTCAGCTTTAACGCTATCAATATTGCGATTAGTCTCGCAGCAGCACTGCTGAGCCGCAAAACGGTTCTCCGTAATCTGGTTACCCAGCTGATAGCCAGTATTAGTAATGCCGGCTGTCACGGCACCAAAGCCTTGACACATATCACGTTGCAGATGATTTTGACCTTGCAGAGCATTTGTGTTCATAGCGTAAAAACCATCACAAACACCGTTTTTAATACCTTCCAAACTACGCATTACATTCTGATTATTAAACCCTTCCTGTAATTCTGCCTGAGTTAAGGTATTACCACGACGACCAAAGCCAAAACCGTCGCCGCCAAAAAACGCCAGCCAGATAAGATACATAAACGGATTGTTCATCCAATTATTGTTACTATTGGTCAACGCCATTGCTTCGCCGATATCCATAAGATATCCCTCCTTTTATAATAATGCACATCGCGCGTGATGCCTACTTGTACCCGAGCATTCGCAAGCCAGCATTGATATCATTGTCAGAGATTCCCTGCTGCTTAGCTTGGGCTATAAATTGTTGCAGCATTTTATCATTGAGATTTTGCTTGATGACCTGCAGGTCGCCCGCCTGAGGTTGACGCTGCTGCTGATTCTGTCTTTGGTAAATTGGATTCATTTTGCGCTCCTTTCAGCAGAGCGATAAGCTCTGCAAACTCCGCCTTGGTAACGTACTCTACAGGCTGCGGTTTAGGCTTCTCCACAAACGTGTATGTTGCCACAGATTTCATGCCGATTTTGTCCGTAGTTACGATATAAAACTCCGCATCAGCAGAGTTCATGTAGATTCTTGACGCATTAGGTGGGAGAGTTAAAGCATTGAGCTGGTCGACACTCTGCACCCATACAATCTCACCAGCCGGAGCCATCTGCTGTGCTGGCTGACCAAAGAGCTGCGGCATAGGCGGCAGGTTCGGTTGATTTGGCATATTTGCAAAATTCATAAGCTCACCTCATTTCTGTCTACATTGTATAGGTAAAAGCGATGTGCAAAAGCGCAATAAAAGGGCATAAAAAAAGCACCCCAGGATCACTGGGGCGCAGATTACATGATGACATTGTAGATTTTGTCGTAAGAGCGGGCAAGGATACGTTTTACTGTACTCTCGTCCATATTACAGCGTAATTTGATGGCAACCACGGACAAGCCTCGGGTAAACATTAACTCGATGACTTCCCGCTGCTGCTCCGTAAGCCGTGCTTCTTCCATGGCACGGTCAAGTTCGATTCGTGAGCACATACGTAGCCACGCACGCGCTCGCTTACGAGTGACATCCATATACAAGACCTCCTAAGATATCACTTTTTCCCAATCAATCATCATTTATTAATAGCATAGGCAAGCAGACCAACGGCCGTAACGATAGCGGTATTGCGCTGTGCTTTAATTCTGCGGCGGGTGCGAGCTTCCTCTTTGGCGGATGCCTGCAAGGATCTGTTGGCACTCTCCAATAAGCTGCTCTGAGCTTGCAGCTCTATCTGCAGCTTTATTGATTCCGTCTTGAGCTTGCTCAACTCCGCTCTCGACTCGGTCAGCGCTGCTTGTGATTCTGCAAGCGCTTGTCTGGTGACTTTGGTTTGCTGCAGCAGCAGAGTCAAGCGACTGTCGAGCGCTGACATTTCCGTCGCCGTCATCGTGTAGGTTGTAACCGATGATGCCGCCGACGCAGAGGCACAGCACAGCAAGCACAATGTAGCTGCAGTAATTGCGCAATATTTTTTCCACATCTTAGCCCTCCCACAGGTAATAGCCTGGCACAGAGCCGCCAGCACGCATGTCAACATGGACAAAGCCCTGCGATACATAAGTGCCCACGCCGTCAAAAATCTGCTTACAGATGCGGGCCAGCTCGCGCGTAGATACACCGTCGACATAGATATCTGCGGCGGTACCTGCGACATGTTGGGAATTGCTAACGCCACCAACAGCAGCATTGTGTACCGGGCAACGATAGCCGCTAGTAATAATTATCGGGCGACCTAAACGTGCACGCAAACGTTCCAGACCAGTCAGCAATGCAGAGCTAATGCCATATGTCGGCAGCGTTCCGCAATGCTTGCAAGCAAATTCGGCCTCAGAAAAATGAGCAGATAACATAGCCATAACAATCAACCTCTTCTCTTTTTGATAACATTAACAAGACCTTGCACTGCCTCAATACCAGCGTCGTTGAGGTTCTCGCAAATAGACAGCAGCTCTGTGATGACCAGGTAACCTGCCACCAGCGGGACAGCCCACGCAGGCTGATACAGCGTGATCATGGCCAAATCTACCAGCACAGCGGCAAGCACGCAGAGGATGTACACGATGACCTTTCCAACAAAACGATGCTTCATGACCTCCGAGGAAATCAATCCTTCGGCGCGAGCTGCTTCAATGCCACCGATAATTTGCATCACGGTCGGAGTTTTGCCCATGCCCTGCAGGCGTTTGTAGCTCAAAGACATCCAGCGCGTGAAGCAATCAAGGAACACCAAGGCTGAGAAAACCATGAACAGTACCGCATGCTTGTGCAGCAGAACCGCCAAAATAACTCCAATCACCGATTTATAGGTAAACCCATGAGTCAAAGTGTGTGCCGTATTGTATACGGCATAACGTAAAGCTAAAAAATCCATTTTGAAACCTCCTAATTCATTGTTACAGCAGTTACTGCATCCGCAGTAACTGCAGCTTCCACCTGCGCCTTGGCGGCTCTATACGCTGTGTGCAATTTGTTGCTACGTGCAGCCACGGAAGCGATAATCATACGCAGGTCCTGCGCTGTTACCACCGCATCATCATTATCTGCCGTGGTCCACTCTATTGTAGCTCCTTCGCCTTGCAGTTCCAACGCAATAATTGCAGCACTGATTCTGTCTCGGGCTTTACTGTCGTAGTCGTAGAGGTGCCCATTATAAGCAATAGGCTCTACCTCTGCAACATCACGTTGACACTTTAACTCCAAGATTTTGCGTTGTTTTACGTTTTCAATCGGCTCTTCTTCATGTGTAACAGTTACGCCTAATTCCCGTAAGGTATCGTCACTGATAGAGAGTGGGATAAAGATACAGTTTTTTGCTAAGGCTTTAGATACCTCGTACAAAGTTGAGTAGGTTTTGTTTTGATATGTGTATGTTGTTATCATGATATGCTATCTCCTTGCTGTGATATATTAGTAATGTGGAAAATTGTCATGTACGTAGTACCATCACAAATAATCATTCCATCTAACACATTCATGAATTCACCTAGAGTGGTGTTTTTTGGGACGAACACTTCCCCTGCGTTTATGATTTTCAAAGCCGGCATGTTTGAAAAAGAAAAAATTATGATTTTAAATTTAAGCACTTTTGACGCATCGTTTTTTGCTTGTGTGGACAAAGCAGAGAGATCCAATGTTAATGATGAGCCTTCAGAACTGACAAACGTATACGATGTTGTTGGCGTTGCGGGTGAATTTTGAAAAACATCCAACTTCCCTGCATCAATGCCAATCGTAATATTGTTAAAAATCTGTGCCGCCGTCCAAGTATTGACCTCTGATGTCGATACACCACCGCCGCTACCACCGCCCATATTGGCTATTGCCTCGGCGATTACCTTGTTTTGGACAGGATTTGTGCTGCTGGTCGACAGCTCAGCATCAATGGTAACCTTTTGCATCAAGCCTACAATAGGGTTGCCGTCTGAACCTGTTGCTTTTACTCCGTCTGCCAAATCGTTGGCAGTGACGGTATCACCGGTAAGGTCTACCAAGGTGTTACCGCCGTATATAACTTTATTCACTGCCATTTTTTCCTACGCTCCTTAGCCTATAGTGATAGTCTTGCCGCCTTGAGCATTGTCGCTCTCATTGTAGGGTATCGGCTCTACAGTTACCTGTGACAAATAGTTAAATCCCTGTGTGCTGTCGGGCAAGATTGTTTGCGCTGTTGTTTTAGGAGTAGCTGTTTTAACCTGCGCCTTAACATCTTCAGCGCCGCTCATGTTGCCTGTTACGCCTAAAATGCTTACGCCTGCTCTGATGTTTGTAGCGATAATTTTCGCTTGCTCTGTCGCACTGATTTTAACCTTGCCTGCGCCGTCATGGTAACCAATGGGCACGGTGTATTCGTCAGCCTTCTTGCTGATTTCGCCGCTGACAGCACCGTTATTTCTCATCTCGCCTACGATTTTCACACCATTCACGTAGGCTGTTTTTCCCGCAAGGATTTCTGCGCCTGCCGCCGTTGCGTCGGATGTATCGGCGTTGTATGTGCATGCGCCTGTAATGACAGCACCGCTCTTGTCATGTGCGGTAACACCACTCAGCAGCTTGTCGGCGGTTACTGTATCGGCGGTCAGATCAATTAATGTCTTGCCGCCGTAAACAACCTTAGAAATGTTTTTATTCGCCATAAATTTCGACCTCACTTCCTATATATGCTGTAATTCCGTCCGATAAATTCGATGTTTCAAAATACGGGATTTTTTTGACAGTAATATTTTTAACTAGATGTTTGTTTGCTGTCGGCAATGTCTGCACCTCATGAGCCTCGGAATGTACGGTGTATTCGCCGTCATAAATATCAGCTTCGATAACACTCTGAGCAGACAACGTGCCGTGAAGCGTTGCGGATATTGCCGACATTGTGCCGTGTAATTTTTCCATCAGTACGTCACCTCCTCCAGGATGCAAAATTCGTGTGGTGGAATAATCGTGTCCGTGTATCCGTCAGCACGGCGAAGCTCAATGTCATATACATAAGCTCCAAACGCTAACCCTTCAGTATCTGCTGGCTTAATATCAAGCTCACCATTAACGATAACTTTTTGCAGAACAATGGTCGGACTGCGTGGTGTGCGTCTGAGCGTAAACGTCAGCACATCGCCGTCAGTCAGCGCAACAGGGCTGCCATTTGTGTCGGCAATGCTGATGGTAAAAGCTCCGCTGTCACCTCTGATTATGCTGATGTTGTTGTTGTCAACCTTAAACATGGCGTATCACCTCCTATAAATTGGAGTAATTTTCTTCCATATATATATATGTTTTCACCAAATCACCGCCTTAGTTAAAAATTATCTCGACTCTATATTTTTTGCCTACATTTTTACCATTAAACATAGTAGCAACTTCGGAAGGTAACTTATTTGTATATTCATAAAAGCCGGGAACATAGCTCTGATACTGAATGCTTGAAAAATTAATGCGTACATTTTCATTTGTTTCTATTGACGTTATTTTAACAGTAACATTGTATTTACCCCCGGTGACCCCTTCGACATTAAATGCAAAATCAAGCCAACCACTATAATAGCTTATCATAACAAGAGTAACAGCCTTGCCATCGTGTTTCACATTACCTTCGACTTCACCGAAAGTAGCATTGTAGCGTGAATAGCCATACTGAGTGCTTTGGTTACCCATGGTCATGATAAATTCGCCGTCACCTTTAATGGTACTACCATTAGCCTTCATCAAAATACGATTCAGTCCCATTTAAGCACCTCACGATAACTTTGTCGCTTGCGCAATGCTTGTCACGACACTACTAGCACTTTTAGTTAAAAAGATATTTAAAAGTAGACCGCTGGCTGTTATCGCTAAATCCGCAGCACTTCCGGCATATTTTAGAGTGCCAGCATTAGTGATGCTCAATGCGTAAGAGCCATTAGACGCTATGTAGGCTGTAAATATTGATGTATCACCATTGCTTATCATTCCCGCCAACGTGGACATATCCAACGTAAGATTTCCCGATACATTGTAAGTTGCTACAGATGCAGTGGGGCTATCGTATGTGCCGCTGATGCGTGATGTGGCAAAACTTTCAAAACTGAATTTTAGGCGCTGGAAGTTTTGCTGCGCAGTCCATGTATTAGCCACAGACGTGCTTACTCCACCACCGCCAGCACTAACATTAACGTTGCCACTAGCATCTGGACCATTACCATTAATAAATTTAATGTATGTAGTAGCAATAGTGTTACCTTCGCCGTCTTGTGTTGCCTTTGTAGCGGATGCTGCACTATCATTTTTGCCTAATTTAGACTGCAAAGCAGTATAGACCGCTTTATTAGCAATAGCATTATTGGACGTAGCAGATAATGTAGTATCTACAGTGACGTTTGAGCCTCCACTAACAGTAATAGACACATTACCATTAGCATCGGGTGTAATGTTGTTTACAGACTTAACATAAGTGGTGGAAATTACATTACCAGCACCATCATGTGTTGCTGCCCTAGCCGTGCCACTATAATTTGCAGCGTTGATTGACCCAATAAACTGTGTACCTTCACGCCACCTTATGTTAGTAGCTCCACCAAGTAAAGCAAAACCAGAGAGAATATCTTCGGTATTCATTTTGTTAGCTAAGGCATTATATATAACATTGTTTTGAACCGGGTTAGTGCTTGTACTTGATAGTTCTTCATCCACAGTTACACCACCATCAGCACCATCCTTGCCTTTTGGCAGCACAAAATCAAGCACGGCAGCAGACGATGTGCCGCGATTGGTGACATTAGCCGATGTGCCGGGAGCACTTGTCGTAACGTTGCCGATGGTGATTGTCGCTGCATTACCCGCAGGACCTTGCGCGCCCTGCACTCCTCGCTCGCCCTGTTCACCTTGGATGCCACGCGGTCCTTGGATGCCTTGTGCGCCCTGTTCGCCACGTTGGCCCGGCTCGCCCTTTTCGCCGGGGTCGCCTTTGATGCCTTTAATGGTTATCGGGCTCGGGTTATCAAGGCCGGCTTTGTTCGTCCAAGTCAAAATACCGCTGGAATCAATGTGCGGCACAAAAACGTTAACATTCTCGCTTAAGTCCTTGGTGGTATTCATATATGTTTCAGCCTGCTCTGCATCCCATACTACCTCGGAGTTTGCGTACGAGGAGCCGCCGGGTTTCCCGACCACGAGCTTGCGCTTGCCGTTCGCTTTGCGTGCGATAACAAGCTCGCCCTCACGCAGCACAGGATTCACCTGCAGCCATTTTTCCTCGGACGCCGTGCTAAACTGTATTCTTGCATTACTCATTCATCTCACCTCACGCAGTACGCACCCAAAAGTATAAACACAAATAAGACGGCTCGTAGGTTACTTTTTCTCCGTTGCCGGTAGATTTGATAGTTATTTGATGCGTATGGTTGCCAGCCTCTTCAGTTTCACCCCATCGGCGTTCGTGAGCTTGATATCCTGCACCACCACTGCCGCCGTGAGTTTGCCAATTGCTAACATAAATGTCATGCTTATGATTACCAGCGCCATAAATTGTAGCATTGTGGCTATGCGCAGGCAGGTTGGTCACGCCCAACGTAAAGCCGTCGCTGCCACCCATCGTTCCGCCGGGATAACCTGCGCCAGCAGTACGGACATAGCGGCCGCTCTGCAGGAGCTGCCACGTGCCGCCAAGTCTTGTGCTGGGATTGATGTTGTCTCGGGTGATTACCACAGAGCCGACAAAGCTCATCGCGTTGAGATAATCGATATTCAAAGACACATTGCCGCTGCTGTCCGGCTTTTTGCCCTCAACGCTATATACAAAATTCTTCTGCAGATTGCCTTTTGCATCCGGTTTTTCGCCGTTCAGCGACAGCAGGAATGTTTTTTTGATTGATGCTACGAGGCCTGCGTAATCGCTGTCCAAAGCATCCTGCCCCTGCTCAACCAGGACCTGCGCCAAAGCGGCAGCCATAATCGTGGCCTGCTTATATAGCTTGTTGTGCAGGTCAGCCGACGCCAGCCCCGGAACAACGCCGCCGATACGCTGAGTGTTGACAGCGTACTCAGCATCGGATACAACCTTGCTGCTGTCCACGGCCTCAGCAAAAACCTTAAAATTACTTCTCGCCATTTGTTACTCGCTCCCTTCTATAGCCCAATGGCTATTATAACCACTGTAACGCATAGTATTGTAATCATACGAGAACAGCGGCAGACCGTCCGTCGACACGAATGTCAGCACGTTGATGCGTACGCCCTCCGGCTTCGGAATGATATATGCGTGGATAATCAGCTCGCGCTCCAGCGCAGTATAATCTCCCTGCAGGACAATGTTAAAGGACATATCCTGCAAATCTTCGATAGATAAATGCTTATCTTTACCCATAACCGATTCCCACAGCTCATATAGCTCTGTTATAGTGCCCTTCCACGCATTTTGGATAACACGCGCTTTGATTAGCAGTCGGAACAGGTCATCGTCCATCATGCTGTTGCTGTTGTTCATCTCTCCCGGAGGAAAGCCGGAAATAAAGCTGACGCTTGCCATGTTCTGCGGCTCTGGCGTGTTGATTATCGGATACTCCGTGCCGCTGGCAATTTCCGTCGGAGACGGGCAAACAATGTCGCCTGTAGCAGTAGCGGACGGCTCAAAGGTAAGCTGCCTGCTTACTCCGACAATAGCGCCAAGGATGTCGAGCTGTGCGGTTGTAGCGTAATCAACTTCAAAAGCCGTAATCATATCGCTGGCGCTGCTGTCCAAATCAAGGCCATAGCTGAGCAGTTTCTCAACCATAGCCGTAAAGTTAACGCTGCGGCGATACTCGCTCGTGATTAGCCGTTTATAATATTTTAAATCAAGCATCGACCTGCACCTCGATAGCATCGTACACAGGCTCCGGAATCTCCTTATACCCGATTGCAACGTCAGCAACACCCATCGCATCTGCGGCAAGCCCCAATTTTAGCTCTTTTATGCCAAAGATGGGCTTAGTCAAAGACGGATTGCAATCAGTAATAATGTTTGCCAGCACCGAAGCGGACACATCACTACCAATCGTCAGCGCGGCCAAATAGTCATATATCGCACTCTTGACGTTGGCTTGGATGCTGGACATATAGCCAACATATTTCTTCAGCGTGCATTTAACATACACAGTTTTATACTCCGGTCGGTAAAATCTGATTGTGTTGATATAATCGTTCTGGTCGGTATACTGTACCTCCACATCGCCGTTTGTATAACAGCCAATACCTTTATGCAGGTATATCGCCTCAGCCACGTCCTCGTCGGTGCCGCCCTCAACCACGCAGGTTACAGAGTGTGCCGGCAAACCGTGCGGATTATCCTCGGTTACAGTGCCGACGTTGGTGTCATTCTCGTAAACAGCATAGCGGGACACGTCCGGAAGCGCTGCAATAGCGCCCTTGGTGCCCGCCAGCATTGTCTGCGACGGATTGGCCGTACTGATTGCCTGCCTTTGGCGGAGCTGCGCGTCGGTTTCCTGCGTGTTGCCCAGCACAGCGCTCGCTTCGTTGGTAACAGCAATCCACCCATAGGTCGGCGTCTCAATCTGCGCTATATCGCCCGCCAGCGCGCTCACAGCGCCTGCAGTGCGGCATGTAGCTACAGTGTAAGCCGTGCCATCGGAGTCGATTACTACGTTTGCCGGCAAATCCCATGTCAGACCTGCGCGGTCTTTTACTGCACCATTGGTTATCTGAGTAAATGGGCTACCGGTAATCTTTACTTGGCAGGTGCTGTGCCCTGCAGCCTTGCGTTTAATACCATTCAGCTTTACCACGCTGTCAAGTGACGTGCCGATAGCAGTCTCAGGAGAGCGTGCGTTGTAGGCATACGCCATAGCCTGCAGCGTATCGCTTTGCTTGAGAGCAAAAATGGACAGCAGCTGGTAATCAGGCGAGCTGTTGTCCAAATAGATATCATCACCGTAGATTTGCTTCATAGCGGCAATCATATCCTCTAAAATATCGTTGTAGGTAGGGATATGCAGTCCCGTACTATCAACATAAGGCTTAAAATACGTCACATCTGCACCTCCTCGCTACTAATAGTCAACGAGCCATAGATAGTCTCTACGGTCGCCGTGAATTTATAATGTCTGCGTTCATAGCTTGATTCAAAAGACGTGACAGACTGCACGCCTTCCGTGCCACTTATACGGTCACGGATAATAACGTCAACGGCCTGCCTGTTCTCATCACTGCCAGATGTGCCTAAAATCTGCTCCCACAACGGCAAGCCATCTTTTAGGTCTTCCCACCATTCGGCATAAAGCAAGAGCAGGCGCTGCTTTATCGCCTGCCCGACAGCTTCGACGCCGCTGATGTAATTTTGAGAGCCACGACCAAAGCAGTAGTCCCAATTGTCGTCTAAACGTCTAACCTGCATATCAGCCTCCAATAAACACATTACTGCTGCCTTCGGCTACAGTGCCGCCACAGCTCACGGGATCACCAATGCGCCCTGCAGCCTTGCCGTTGATATAAACGCTGGCACTGCCGCTGGCAATCACACCGCTATGCGTCGGATGCGCTACGCACCCATGCGGCGCATAACTGTCGCCCACTCGTCCTGCAGCGCGGCCGTTGATATATACGTTAGGGCTGGCCGATACGAGTGCTGTCGGAGCGCAGGCATCATGACCGGTATCCAAATCGCCTAAGCGCGTTGCATTACTCATTGATATTCACCCGCCCTGCTTTAATGTTTACCGTACCGCCTACGATGTTAATCGTGTCTCCGGCAAGCTCTACGTAAGCACTGCCCGCATCATTGCGTAGCTGAGCAGAGCCTGTGCTGTAGCCGGGGATTACTCTAGGCTGTGACCATACACCAATAATAGCAAAGCCGTCAGACAGGTCATGCCTGCGACATTCAACTTGATTCTGTACGCCGCCGCTCTGCCACCAGCCATCCATGCACATATCGCCAAAGACAACAAGGCATTCATCGCCTGGCTGTATAGGGAGCGTCAGCGCGTAACCACCAGCACGAGGAATAACGATAGGCACGTCAACCAGCAAAGGTATATCCACCCAAGATTCATCACCGTCTGCAAGCATTTTTTCTCGCAGCGCTGGTTGCACAGTAACAGTCTGAGCGGCAGCGTCAAAGCTCTGGATGATACCTGGCACGCACACTCGCGTCTTGATTGCAGCGGCACGAGCGTCAAGTTCACCCTGACGTTCCTCATTCGGCGTGCGCAAATTCAAATCAATCATAAAATCACACTCCGTTCGGATTCTGCGAATTGTTGGCCATGAGGGCAGGCAGAACGCCCTTACCATAGCGCGATACAGCAACGCAGGACGTATACCAATCGTTACCCATCGTATCACCAGTATGCGTCAATTCAATGACCTGATAGATCCACTCTTTATCAAGCGGCATCTGCGCCTGACCTGGAGTGACCTGCGCTTCCGCAATCTCGCTATTTTTAAGCTGGACAAGCGACCACATCTGTACAGCAGGATTCAGCAGCAGTTTAAAATTTGCGCCATACTGTGTCTGCGTCGGCATACCGACAAGACCGGTTGTAGGCGTTTGCACGATGGCTTCATCCTTGGCAGCGTCAGCAAGCTTAATCATGTTCAACTTGCCGTCATTCACCCAATAGCTCGCACCGTTACCGCGGGCAATATCAGAAATATAATCTTTAGGTTCGCCAAAAATAACCTTACCCCGCGGCAGCTTTTGCCCGGACAGGCCCTGCGTGATACTATTCGTAGGAATTTTTGTTTTTGACTTTTCACAGACTGCGTCCAAAATCTGACGTTGATTAACGCCCTTGTTTAAGGTTTTGGCAATAAAATTTTTCCCAAGGACATTAGCGCCGTCCACACACAGGAGCGATAACACGTAGTCCGTATTATTTTCCTTGCGGCGGGACGGATAAATAATTTTTCCGTCAAAGATAACACCGTACTGCTTCTCCTGTGTATGGCCTTCAGCATCCTTTGCTTCCCGAACGGAGCCGTCTGCAGATGTAGTCAGATAGCCTTCATAGCCAGCCTCAATGATGATACGGTCACCTTCCTTAAGGATTTTCTGTTCGGTTGCTGCAGTAAGATTGTAAATTTCCACGGTAGAATAGTTGTTTATTTCCCGCGACTTTTTGACAGTAAACTTCACATGCAGGTCAGACACGTTCAGGGCCTCTTTGTCCTGAGCATCCACAACAAGGATTTTCCACTTACGCATCCACAGATAACTGCTCATGAGCCATCACCCCACAGAAGTACCCAGGCTGAGCCTAATGTCTCATTATCCGGTTGCTCCTGCGTAGTAGGACCAACAGCCACGATTTGAGCGCTGCCAATATTCAGGTAAGCGTACTGACCTAACAAATCAATGCCAGGCACCAGCGGCATGCCGGTAATCAACTCTTCTCCTGTGCTATTGTCGCAGACATCAGCCACCCACAACTCGTACAAATCGTAGTAACGCAGCTTCAGCAGGATGTTGATGTTGCGTTCGCCATCCAGCGTCAGCTTAAACGTTTTCTGGTCAAAAGGCGTGGTAGTCAATGGTATTTCATAATAGCTCATTACCACTTCACCTCCAGACCTGTGCCCTTTTCTACTTTGCGCAAAATCGTACTGTTGTCGCCTTTAGGCTGCACTTCCTGCGATTTGCGCTGTGCACCTGTAGTCCACTGACGTGCGGAAACCTTTTCAGTCCCAACATTAACCACCAGCACCTGCACAAGATTCACAGTAGCTTTGAGCGCGCATAGCGTCGACACATCATCGCTCACATCAATGCTCTCAATAAGCATATTCTGGTACGTGTTCAGACGCGTAACAACCTGCATTGGTATACGCAGTTCCTGCAGCTTGCAGAGTAAGCGATAGGCCTGTACAGATTTTGTGCCGCCATCACCACCATAATCAGCACCAGTACGATAAGCCATGGCATCAGATACGCCAATCTGCATCGTCATACGGATAGGATTCACAAAAGCATGGTCACTGATATTTGCGCCAGTCTGCACAGGATGCTGGGTAACCGTCAGGCTATGTTCAGTATCAACGCTAAAAACAGCATCAAAAAAATAGCCGCCAATGTTCGTTTTGACCATAAGCACCTGTTGTGCTCCTAGGCCACTGCCCCAAACAGATGGACTATAACCATTATTAGTCTTAAATGATTTATTGCCCGTGAGCTTAGCAACCAGATTATTAGCGCCCCAGATACCATTTAAAGTGTTCATTGTACCCATTAAGCTCATACAAACACCGTCCCTCCGTTATGCGCTGCAAGACGCTGGGCAAAATCTTCCATTGTTCCTTCTACAGCCTTAGCCACGCCCTGCGGATCACTTACGTTCCCACAATTAACCACGATGCCGCCAACATTTACAACTCCACCGTTATAATTTGCCGTACTGTTCGCCATCGGCATAAGGCCGGCAGAGCCGCCAGCAGTAAAACCTGCAGCATAGCTCGTAGGCGATACAAGGCTGTCATATGGACCGCCAGCACCTCCGTGAAATGCATCAGCAGAAGTTTGTTTATTGGCAGACTTCATAGCTTCATAGGCAGCACGAGCGTTAGCTCGACGCTGAGAATAATTAGCAGATGCAGGATCAGGGATTTCATATTCGTCCGTCATAATTTGCCCTGCTATCTCCGGCAATTCAGCGCTTTGCATTTTAGCATAAGTATCGGCGTAGGACGTGCGCATTTCTTCTGCCAAGAATTCAATCTGCGTGTCAAGGTCGGTCCACTCTTTACCACGCGCAGCAGCAAAACGCTTAAGAGCATCTAAGCGTTCATTATGCCATTGAGCTAAACCGCCAGATGTGCCATTATCACCGATAGCATCAGTGCGCAAACCGGATTCCTGGACAAGATTGCCTACAACGCCAGCGGCAGCAGAAGCAGTAAATCCCATTGATATAAGCTTTTTCTGGATATATTTAGAACGCTCGCCTGTTGCATTTTCGTCAGTAATAGCATTAATAAATTCTTCACGTGCACCCTTGAAATCGCCCTGCATAGCTTTACCCAAAGCCATCCATAGATGTGCCAGCCTATTTTCCAGTGTGAGTACCTTATCTACAACTTTACCGACAGATGTCAGGAAGAAGTCCCAGAATTTCTTCACTACAGGATACTTCTCACCGCAAATCTTTTCAACAATCGTTGCCAAGCCTTCAGCAATATCGGCAACACTCTTAGCAATATTAGCTACGGTTTCCTTAAGCTTCTCCTGCCGCTCTTCCGTAAAGACTTTTTCAAACAGCTCCGTAAGCTTCTCAAGGATAAACGCAATGCCTTCACCAAGCTTTGTGATTATACGATGCAAAGGATTGTTCTCATCAGTAAGCCATTTCCAGAGCGGCTTTAATGTTTCGGATGATTCGCGCCCTTCGAGGTAGCCAAAGAAGTCCTCCAGCATGATGAGTGCAGTGCCGATGGCCATCATCATCAAGCCAAACGGCCCTGCCATGATGGCAGCACCGACAACAGCAAATACAGCTACTAAAGCCTTTGTTTTACTTGGCAGCGCGTCAATAAAATTATAAATGCCTTCAAGCAGCCATTTTAGAGCCTTAACCAGCGACATGGCTACACGAACAACACTCGCCAGCACGCTGGCCACCTTGCGCGCCAGCGCAGGCAAGCTCTTCCCAAATTTATCATTGAGCCAGCGGATAAATTCCTGAAATTCTTTGATGTAGGGCTGCAGCTCTTTGATAAGGTAGTAGACCACCCATTCCTTAAACATTTTTAATTTGAGCTGCAGACTTTGCACGTCATAACCAATCTCACGGATCCAGGCTAACTGTCCGTCAGCATCTGCAGGAGTAGACAGCTCTGCCATCTCCTGACGCAGACGGAAAAACTGCTCACGCAGCTCCGGCACCCATGCCACATCCTCCTGCGATGCGCCCATGGTTTTCAGGACCACACTCAAGGTTTTTGCTGTGTCCTTTGTCACCCACATTGACTGCGCTAGCTTTTGGTATTCCAAATCTGCGCTGGCAACAGCCTTGATGTTATCAATGACAGCTTCCGTAACTTTCGCCAGCCCAACAAAGATACTGCCATATTTAAGGATAGTACCCAGCTTCCCGAGCATACCGGATAACTTGCTGATAGCTTGCGCAGCTCCGGCAAAAGCGTCCTTATCGACTTCCGCACCGATGCGGACAAGATATTCTTCTAATATATTGCTCATCAGCCTACTCCTTTCTCATGGCGTCCTGCATCCGCCGTGCGTTTTCTGCCTTGACCGCCAACAGCTCGTGAGCGTCAAGCAAGTCATCAAAATCATATGTGCCATCACACAGCTCGTGCTGCCGCCAAAGCCCTGCCGCAACAGGAGCAAAGGCGAAAGCATCAAGCGTCGGATAACTCATCGGCTCGTAGATTGCCCCGTCCATTCTGCCGGGAGATTCAACCCGGCTACGGCGAAAAAACCTCCGACGTTAAAAATCAGCGCATGAACAGTCAGCTGGATAACGCTGGCAGCATCATACTTCAGAGCCTCATCAATAAAATCTCCCTTAGCCGTCAGGACAGGTTCAGGCAACTGCTGGCCATTACCGTTATCAATCAAACGATTAACAGTACGCAGCAACAAAGATTGCAGCTCGTCAAAATCCTTGCGCGGCATGCCCATGAGGGCAGCAGCCATCTCGGCTGCTTTACCGCCAGAGGGAGCCAGTACGCCCGCAACCTTAAAAGCAACATAGCTGCCTGTGCGAGCGTCCATCTTGGTGAGCTGGTAGGATTTACCAGCCACCTCCAAAACTTGTGTTTTTTGTTTAAGCATGATTCAGACCTCCATCGTCAAATCGGCAGATTAGTAATCTCAGCACACATCAGCGTCCAAGACACTCGCTGGCCTTGGTTCTGATAGGGAGTGTCCGGCTCTTTTTGCGGCGAGATGCCGGAGATGATGTGACGGGTACCTGTAGCGGTATTACGCAGCGTCATGCTGGTGCTTGCCCATTCGCTTGTCGGCAGTTGCCACAGCGCGTTAAACCAGGCGCTCAGCCATTTGTGGATAGCAGAGGTCTGTTGACATTCAATGGTTACGGTGCCATTATTGCCCGCAATCTTGGACACCATGACAGAACCGTCAGAGGCGATGTCATGAGCAGTGCGGTCGGTAGCCTTAGCGACGGTTACAGAACCAACGCCAGTACCATCAAACAGGTAAGAGCCAAACGTCGGATGGTTAATAGAGCCAGCCAGATCAGCAAAACTGTAAGTAGTTAATTCCATTCAGATAGCCTCCTTAGCGGTTAACATTAACCTGGATGGTAACAAATTCGATTGCACCAGCCAGCTTACAACATACATAAATCGGTGGAGCCTTGCGCTTGTCACGGTCAGCCTGAGACTGTTCGTCAATAGGCTCGCTCTGCACCAGATAGCCATCAGGCAGGTAATCACCTGTCTGCAGATTCAGGCACTCGGCACCGTTCCACTTGCCCGGAGCGATAAAGCCTAACTTTACATACTTACGGCAAGCATCATTGATAACATTAATAATGCTGGTAACGCCAGCTTCAGTCTGCGGCAATTTGCGGCGCTGATACAGCAGGTCCATGACATTAAGAGTAATGTCATTACGCAGCATATCAAGATACAGCACTTCATCAAAGCTCGTGCCATCAGCCATATAGCCCTGCTGCAAAACATCGTATTCCTCGCCACGGGTAATATATACGTTCCCGTTATGGCCTGTAGATTCAGAGCTACCACACACATGAGTTACCTGAGATTCAGACAGGTCATCTGTTTTTACGCCGGGCAGAGTTTTATACGCCAGTGTAAACGCATCACCGGCAAGACCACGGTTAGCGCCCATCGCGTAGCCCATAGTAGCTGCAACAGCATCGGGAGTATCCGTGTCACCACAATACTGACCAAAGCTGCGACGGTAGTTTTTATCCTGCAAAGCCTTAAAAATGCTCTTTGCATCACCAGATGCGTCAAGTACGCTTTTATCAGCAGTCGTATACATGTAGACGCTGTCAGGTACAGCGGTCTCGCACCAAGCAGCGCAGTCTTTAATGTCAACGTCCTCAGCCCCCAGATAGCTAAACGGCCACCACTGAGAGTTAGCAGCACGGCAAGCCTCCAGCGTAGCAGTTAGATTCGTATCTTCCGTCAGCTTTACGCCTACCGCCAGCTTGCGTGGGCTGGTCGTAGCAGCAAAATAAAGCTGAGCAGCCTTGTATTCCGGAGACGTTTCTACAAACCCGTCAGTCAGCATTTGAGCAGCGCTTGTATAAATACGCACCCTTTCATTCGCCGGAATAACCTCAGATTTGCCAATAATCAGGCCAAGGTTAAAGCCCTTGCGAGCAGCAGCCTTAGCAGACAGGTTGATAACCACGTCGACAATCGGAGATAAGTCCAATTTATAAGCCAACTAAATCACCCTTTCTTAATAATAATTTCACCTGGCTCAAGGATAACATCACTCGTACCAGGCTCGTTTGCTTTAATCGTAACGTTGACTTCTTCAATCGCTTTCACGATAGATTCAACGCTGATCAGTACATTAAAATATAAAGTCAAATCGGCGCGCTTCCACCAACGCCCCTGAAATAATTCAGGCGCATATTGGATGGAATCCTTGCCGGGAATAATATAAATTTTTTGTTTTTTGAGCTTCGGTCGGCCAAGCAGCAGCTCAAGGCGTAGCTTAAGCAGCGATTCATAGCAGGCAGGACCGTAAGCATTCAGGCGTAGCTGGATGGTACGTGTGCTTGCACTCTCACGCAAAAAATCACGTCCTTCAGACTGCCAACGCTCATCAATCGGCTGCATGATGTCCTCGGCCGCCTCGGTGCACTGCATAAAGACCACGTTGTCTGTAAGCTTCCAGTCGGGGCCTCCGTCCGTTGGCCAGGAGCGGCGTACAGGCGGCGGTATTGTCTTAGCATCATGCCCGAGGATGTCCATCAACTCTGCCCACATTAAAGATTCAAATTCAGCAATATTTTTAACCAACTCCATCACCGTCCAATCGCGTCCCAATACTGCGGTAAAAGCCATAATCAATATCAGGGGTAACGGTGAGGATTTTGTAACGTGCTCCGCGCCATTCCAGCTCATCGCTGATAGCTTCGCCATTGGTCGCGTGCAGCTCCACGTTCGTCAAAAACTTCATTGCCCCGGTAACGCGGTCGCCTTCGGGCAATAACTGCAAATCTTTGGGCTGGGCAACGGTAACAATCGCTGCTACCTGCAGCACAATAGGATTGTCTTCATCCCGACCGTAAGCTCCATCGTGCCAGCTCGCAGCGTAGCGTTTGACAGTAATGCGCTGGCAGCCTAAACGCTTGCTGCGCACCACTCTGCCAACATTAACCACGTCAATCACTCCTTACCACATAAACAATAGCCTTACGCAAGGCACCGGTATCAATAAGCGGATTGGTTTTGCCGCCCTTGCCTTTGGTCTTTTTATCTATGGTTTTCGGGGAGTTAGGCGGCCAGCCATTCTCGGCATCCGTAAACCATTTGCGGCAGATGTCCTGCGCCAGCAGGCCTGTGCGTTTGATAAAAGCATCAGCCCTGCTTCCATCGCCAGTCATAGCAGCCTTTACAGCCTTAGCGTATTCTTCTGCAATCTCACGGTGGTGCTTGGCAATGGCCGGTTCAATTACAGGACGCGGTGGAGCGTGCCAAAGCGGCGAGCCGTGTGTCTGGACGTAGAGCTGATAAGCCAGGCTGTACTCCATGCCCTGATCCATATAGCCCTGCATTTCCTCACGCATGGACTTACGCCGAATGCCATGAGTATGGATGTACAGCAGGCTCGCATTATTGATAGGCTCATCGCCACGAGATGTTTTCTCCTGCGGGATACCCACATAGAGCTTGTTGTTGCTCAAAGATTGCACTCTGTCCATAAGCCCCTGCAGGCCGCCGTTAGCCGTTCTGTGCGAAGTTTTTACACTTACCATACATACATGCCTCCCTTGCCAGCAAAGCGCGCAAGAGTGGCAAACTGCACGCCAAACGCGGTCAAACGAAAAGCAGCCCAACCAGCAAGGTCCTGTGAAAGCGCGGACGTATCCATGGAATAAGACACGCCATCAGCAGACTCGCTCGTAACAACACCAGCGGCCTGAGCTGCGGCAAGGATATCTGCAGCAGGTGCACCCGGGTCTGCAGCAGACTGCATGTAAAGAGTGCACATATGGGCGATGAACAGCCCGATGGCCATCCGCCACATCTTGCCATAACGCTGCTCGCTTACACACGCCTGACCAAGCTCTACAAAGCTGTCCAGCACTATTTCCGGCAGAGGCTCAGCAAACTGTGGATAGAATGCCAGGAAGTCCTCCTTGGTGTAGGAAGGATTCTCCTGCGTTTTGATATTGCTCGCCTGCGCAATCAACGGATGGTACATGCTGCACCTCCTTATTAGCTTTCACCCTCCGCTTTGGTGAGTTTCTTGGCTTTGGCAACAGCTTCTGCCTCAGCCTTCGGAGTTTTACCATTGACCGGCACAAGGTCGCCAGATTCAACAGCCAGCGCATACAGCGGATCAGTTGCAATCCAATCGGGAGCATCCTCAATTTCCATGCCACCCTTAGTCAAAAAGCGTTCCGCATCAATGCGTTCAGTACCGTCTTGCTTCACAAAGCCAAAGCGTTTTTTAGTTAAAATAACCATTGATTGTCCTCCTCAAATAAAAAAGCCAGACGATAAACGCCTGGCTAGAATATTGCCTAATCAGATACCGATGTGGTATGCGACAGGTTGGTAATACATGAATTTAACCTGGCCGATTTGCGCTGCAAACAAAGTCAGGATGGCGGCACGCTCAACAGACGGTTGAGTATACGCGCGGGTGATAGGCACAGTCAAGTCGAAGTTAACCATGTCCTCGTCGTTGACGTAAACCATCATAAGGTCTTTTTGACCAGTGCCAGCCTTGATGCACCAACGGCAAGGTTCAATGGTGATAGAGCCGCCCTGCTCTTTAGCAATATTGTTTTGCATCAGATACTCCATGATGGAGATGTTACCAGCATCGGAAACCTTCTGCATGGTGATATACGCATACTGCTTAGGCGGAATCAGGATATGATTCGGCATGCCCTTCATGTCGTATTCAGACGCAGCCCATGCATCCACCAGCGCATTGTTGATGTCATGCAGGATCTCATCTGCGGTTTTAGTGTTCCATGCGGGAGTGCCATTTGCACCATTACCCACAGTGTAGGTAACAACATTCGGGTCATTCAGCAAGCCAGTAGTACCTGCCTCTTTGAAGCCGTTGTAGACATTGAGGTCAAGAGTTTTGTTGTAGTTGAGTTTAACGCCCTTATCCAGCAAATCTTCCAGATTACGGCCAATCTGCTTCATCTTCGCCTGGTCAATAAACGGTACCTGCATAGCGTGCATCCAGGTGGATACCTTGAACATGTTCTTGCTGGTGTTGACCTGCATTACAGGGATTGTAGTAGCACCGGGAGCAGTGATACTGTTAGCGTTTGCGCCAGAAGTAGCATAGTCAACATCAAAAGTAGAAGTGAATTCTACCCAGCCGCCGCCAGTCTTGGCGACAATATCGCGCTGCCAGGTTACACTGGTCAGCGGCTCGCGCAGCTTAGGATCAACCTTTTCAAGTTCGCCTGTAATATACGCCATGCCAGAGCTGGCAGCAGCATCCCATGCAGAGCCGCGGAATCTTTTACGACCACCATTCTGCATGGCCAAATTACCCAGATTACGCATACCAGCGTCCGGGCTATAAAAGCCAAATTTTCCAGTTGCCATATTATTTATACCTCCTTATATTACGCAGAAGCACGAGTCAGCAGAGTAACTTCGCAGACACGATTCGCATCCATTGCGCCGCTAGTCCAGCGCATATTCGGAATTTCAATGGTGTTAGTGCTGTCAGCTGCAGCTTCAAAGCCACCAACAACGCCGTTAGCGATAGAAGTATTAGCTTTAACGCGCACGTAAACTTTACCGTTAGCTTTCGGAGTGCCAACATTACATACAACAGTAGCAGCGCCGCGTTCCAGGACAGACATATACTGACCAGGCTGATACTCGGTTTTATTTTGCTCTGCATAAGACACTGCCTGCTTAACAACACGCAGCGCAATGCCACACACATCAGCAGCAGTAGTTGCAGCACCAACAGCAGTGTAAGTATTATCGTCTTTAATGCAGACAGCAGCACCAAACGGGATAGCTTCGCTTTCTTCGTTTAACAGACGGCTGGCCACGATATCGTCCGGAGTGCGGGCGTAGTTACCGGGATAGCCAAAATTCATAGAGATACCAATTGCTTTACCACTCATATCATTTTGCCTCCTTAGCGATTTTTATAATGGGGATTATATCTTTTAGCAATCTCACGTCCCAGATTGTAATCATCAACTGCAGGCTTGCTGTCTTGCGCAGCAGCGCGGCGGCGCATTTGCATCAGTTCGCCATATTGAGTATCCTGTCGCATAGAGCCTTTGATGAGGATAGCCAGAGAGTCAGCCGCACGTTTGCGCTGTGCCTCATTGGGGATGGCTGCAACAGCAGGCTTCAAGTTTTTAATTAAAGCCATAGCTGCGTCACGTGCTTCCTTAGCATCAGGTGCACACTCGCCCTCAACATCTTCTTCCGGCGCTGCATCCTGCGCATTGATATCTTCCGGTGGCTCGATTACATCATCCTCGTCCCCGGCAGGAGCAGCAGCGGGTGCTTTGTTTTGGAGCTCTTCCTCCAGCGCGTCCAGAGCATCCTTTTTAGGTTCAGCAGCAGGCGGTGCAGGATTCAGCTTAGAGCTGATAGCTTCCAACGCGTCCTCAATTTTTTTGAAGCGTGCCTCGGTAGCTTCGTCCATTGCTGCAGGTTTATTTTCAGGCTGCGGCACAGCAGCAGGCGCTGGTGTTACGGGAGCTGCGGAAGCTGCGGGAGCAGGAGCTGGTGCAGGCTGAGGACGCGGTTCAGCGTCAGAGCTACCTGCAAGCTTTGCAGCAGCCTCCATGTCCTCCGGTGTAGTAGATTCGTCACGGGCAAGTGCTCGCAGAATACGTCCAATCAAAGATTTAGACATTTTTTTACCTCCTTTTTCATCGTCGGCAGTGTCACGGATAGCAACCTTGTGCCCCGCCCTGCCTCTATCAACAACCGCTACATGGTTGCCGCGGATTTCCAGCTGATCATAGCTGGAGTCACTCGTCGGATTCCACAAGCAGTCATAGCCGCAAGATATCTCGCGTTTGCCAGCCTCAATCTTATTGATAAGGTCAGCATCGTAAATAACTAAATCAGCGACCAAGCAATTACTCAAATCGCCATCGCCTCGACGCACATCACGGCACACGCCTTTCATGTACCGCCCATAGTTATCGGGGGTTACATCTTCTTCCGGATGTTCATCGCATACTGGCTTGCCTTCAAAGCTTGCCACGGCAGCACGGTCAAAGACTTCAGCTTCAGGACGCTGAACATTATAAATGCCATCAGCGACCGGACCGCCGAACTCGCAGCCTCGATACTGCTGCGTACCTGTACGAGCAATCGGAACGTCCTTGCAGATTAGAAAGCCTTCTGGCGTTTTAAGGATGTGGTCGGAGATTCGTGAGCCAAAATATGCCTTGCTCATAGCTCACCTCCAGGTAGTAATCGTTTGAATTGTTTTATGCCCATGCGCTCGATTTTGCCGTTGCGGTAAACCTTTGCAGGCCACGCCACCTGGTCAAACCTGATAAGCGGTTCAGGATAACAGCGACAATTGTAAATGTTGCCCGCATGGTAATTCCCCTGCGACTTCTCGTGGTTCAGCAACTCCGGCGCCGGTGCCTCGCCCCAAGGGATAATCACACCATCCATATGAGCATGAGCAGAACGTACACGAGAGTCCTCGCTCGTCCGCCAGACGTACCAGTCAAGCCCTGCCTCAGCAGCACGCACCTGCGTCAGAGCCGTGCTGGCTTTAGACGTTTCCGTGCGGGCGATAAGCCTTGCATGAGCTTCGGTTATATGCGGGTACTCTTTGAGGATATCGTCTATCATCGCTTCCGGTCGCAAGCCTTGCTCATAACCTTCTGCGACTTTGTGAGCCACCCTGTCAGCCAGCGTGAGCGGCATAGAGCGGATTAATTCAGCGTTGCGACTGATTATACCCTCGTACACTTTTGCGACGCGTGGCGAGGCAAGCTCGCGCTGTAGAGCAGTGCGAATGATTCGCCCCTTGCTGCCCTCAGCCGCTGCAGCACGCCACGTCTTATGCCCATCGCGGAACAGATGCGTGGCCATTAATCGTGCGATTTGGTCGCAGGCTTGGATGAAAGTCGGCGAGCGTGCCAGCCGACGCATTATGTCAGCAATAAAAAAAGGACTGGCAACGTGAGATAACTCACGCTTCAGTCCTTGCATCAGGCGGTCAATGGCGCTGGCATAAGAGCGCTCAATGACTCGCGGCATTTTAAATTTTTTCATGTTATTACTCCAATAAAAAAGCGCAGCTAGAAAACTTCTAACTACGCTTAAGGTTACTCCTTAGTTATTTCCACACTTAGCACACGCATTAATAGCAACAGTCCAATCAGTGATTTCTGGATACAGGTCTTTTTTTATTTCACCATAACCACAATGAACAATTTCGTAACAATCACCATCGTAAATTTTCTTCTGTAGAATCGGGCAATATACCATCATTTCATTTTCTGCATCCATTCTTTAATCACCTCAATTTTTCTTAACTGTTTTTCGTCATACCACGACGCAGGAAAAGCAGTTGATAATCTACCACCAACAATCACAACAGACGAACCATTATCAGCTATAAACAAATATTTATCTGCGCTTTGTTTGAACATAACAATTGCATTGTCAACATAGGATTGAGCATCAGCAAGTGTTATACCTCTTTTTGCTAATCTCTTGCTGCCATGAATACCAGGATCAACAATTTGAATTCTTACTGGTTCCATAGCTTCATCATGAGCAGAAGCAAGCCCTAAACTTTGTAATTGCTTAGTTAATTCAGGGTACTTCTTTGCTTTTGCTAATTTAATCTTAACATCTTCGGCGCTAGAATTCAAGTTGCTATTTCCGCCAGCAGACGAAAACTTTCCATTTTTATCTCTTGGATGCTCATCCTCGTTCCATTCTGCATCACCTACTCCTTGCCTGACGGGAGCACGTGCCTGCTGTGGCGATTCTTCACCACCACCCATGCCGCCAAACATTCCGCTCATCTCACCAGGCGGCTCCACGGAGTCGGACGCACGCTCGATATCCTCATCGGTGATGTTCGTCCAGACACCGGTGCGCTCGCTCTGCTGCTTCAGCTCCTTCAGGGCAGTGCGCTGAGAGATAAGACCGGCATTGTAGGCAGCCACAACATTGTCTGTGCCACACTTGGCAAGGTCGGCGCGCTCTTTATCCGTAGGCTCTGCAACCGGGTCAAATTCAAAATCAAAGTCGTCCGGCAGGCTGCCTAACGTCGAGATAATGAACGGTGGGAGCACTTTGTTCAGGATAGGACGCAGATAAGACTCTTGCTTCTCGGCTATCATGTCATAGTAGTTCTGCAGGTCACTCTCGCCCGTAGCGTTAAGGCCGGAGGGAGAGCGCCCGAACAGACGCGTCACCGGAATTTCAGCAGCGCCGCTGATGTCCATGATAAACTGCTGATAGCAGTCAGCAAGGCCGCCGAAAGTATACTGGTGTGTTTCCAGACCATCTGCAGCATCCATAACCTGCATGCCCATATTGTTCAGCAGCATGTTCTGCGCTTCCAGCGTTCGCAGCAGCTCAGCCTGCGACTCGTTGTCCGTCGCCGCCAGAAGCTGACCTAAGTCCTGCATTTTAAGCACGCGGATATTCGCCATAAACGTGAGCTGTGCAATGTTCCAGCTCACATTGTCACGCTTACGCAGCTCATCAAAAATAGACTCAATGACAGACGCCCCCCATTGCATCTCTGCAATTTCCTCCCAGAACGGTAGCGTGGCTCCGGGGAATCGAGCTACCCTGCTATAATGAATCTTCACGGAGCCACCACCGGCAGGATCAGTTACAGTGTAATATTTCGGATAACCATAATCAGGATCAGAAATATCTTCGATAAGCTCGCTGGATGGGTTAACTCCGTTCCAGCGGTCGAAGATGAGCAGCCCTGCGAAATCGCCAGGCATTATCCAGTCAAGCTGCAGCGGCTGACTAAGGTCGTAGCCTTGGTGTTTGACCAGCATCACGCCTAGCGCGCCACCGTAGAGCCTGCCCCACTGCATGCCACGCTTAAGCTTGTCAATGAGCTGAGTACGACGCAGAGTAAGACTGAGCCGCTTCTCTACATCGGGGTCCAGACCGCTGGTAATCGTTATCCAGTTTTTGAGCATGTCCGCCGGGATAACGTCGATGATGCGACGGACAATCCAACTCTCACGGTAGAGAGCATTTAAAGTGTTAAAATCACGCGACATGCGCTGCAAGCTGTACTCCGTGCCTTCCAGCAGGTTCGGAGTGCCTGCGCCCAAGCGAGCCAGCACATTGCTAAAGGCGTCGAGCGCCCTGCTGCGTATTGGCTGCGGCTCAGGAGCTTTGTCCAGGGCGCGCCTGCGTTTTCTTTTAGACATTTGCTATCCTCCTTGGCCTGATGACTGTTGATACATAGTAGCGCACCGCATCAGGCGCATGGTCAGCTACTTTAATAGGTTTCTCCTTGCCGGACTGCTGCAGAGCCTTGTCGTCCCAACAATAGGACTGCATCTCCTTCAGCGTGTGCACTAAACCACGATAAAAATGGATGCGGCGACGGGTTAGCAACGTGTTCACCTTACGGATGCCCTCAATGACATCATTGTCGGCGTTGATTGTTTCCACCGTCTCCTTCGCACGCAGCCCACGATTGCGCAGCTCAATTTTAAAGCTTGCTGCAGATGGATCTATGACCACATTTGTCGGCCACAGCTCCACGCCACCCACGAACTCAAGCAGGTCGTCGGCGTATTGGCTGTTGTCCTTCTCCTTTTCCTCGGCGCGGCTGTCCCAATAATACTCGCGGATGAACCACAGGTCGCGCCCATCATCGAGCACGTCCAGATACACCATCGGGTTCACGGTACCATAGTCAATCGTGATAGAGCGCTTCATGATGTGCAGATTTTTGAGCAAATACTCCAGCTGGTCATCACCAAAAAGCAACTCATCACTCCACGCATCACGATAGATAGCGCCCTGCGCCATTACCCACTCGCCCAGAATGAAGCGGCGATAGAACACACCGGAATACATTGTCCGGTAACGTTCACGCACCTCGTCGGATAGCGACGGATTGTCGTCCATCAAGAAGTGGATATGCAGCAAGCGCTTCTCGTCGCACTTCTCAATCCAGCGCAGCAGGAACCAGTGCATCGGGCTGTCCGGGTTGCAATTAAACCATAGCTTTGCGCCCGGCACAGAGCAGCGGCCAGATGCCTGGTTGACGAATGACTCCGGCATGAGCGCGACCTCGTCACAAAACAGACCAGCCAAAGTAATACCTTGAATAAGGTCCTGCGAGGACTCGTCGCGGCCGCCGAACACGTAGAAGTAATTCAGCTTCATTGTGCTGCCTTGCTTGCGAGCTATCACGATAAGGTTTTCCGTGCGTGATTCTTCCACCTGATAGCCACGCACCAGCAATACAGGCTTGAGCCATTTCCAGACGTTACGCCTGAAGCTACCTACGGTTTTACCGCACATGGCAAAATTCTGGCCATCGTAAGTATCCATAGCCCAAATAACAAAAGAGACGGCCATCGCTACCGTTTTACCAGCACGGATGGAGCCGTCAGCTATAATGCCATTGTAATCGTGGTAGGGAGAGTCCTCACACCACCACGTTAAGATTTGCATTTGTTTTTTACTAAATTCGTAAAACTTGATAACAGGTTTGATAATACTGCGCAGCCTGCCAACGATGCCCATTATTTCCACACATCCTTTGCACTGCGCTTGATTGCGTCGGTAAAGCCATCGTCCTCATATTGAGACTGCTCTTCGGCATCCTTAAGAATTTTCTGCCCTGCAGTATCCCGCAAGAACGTCGCTGCCTTGGTATTGCCCTGCATAGCAAGCACGACCTGACCAAGCAACACAGCCTGCTCCACGGTTACATTTATTTTACCGTTCAGCAGGTTAATCTTGCCGTTCGGCCCCATCAGGTCGCCCAGGCACTCAACATTCTTCAGCTCGCCACGCTTGAGCGGCATCTGCAGCAGGTCGTCAAGGACCTCACGCATGGCACGCTTGCGGCGGCGAGCTTCACCAGACGCGCGACCAGCTGCAGCAGCTAATTCTTGACGCTTCTTCGGCGTTCGCTCGGCGTTAACGCCCAAAACGTTCTCAGGATTCGGCACCGATTACCTCGGCCTTCCTGCCGGTGAGAGCCTCCCAACGCTTAACGATGACATCGCAGTACACAGGATCAAGCTCCATGCTGTAGCATTGGCGGTTGATTTGTTCACAGGCAATGAGCGTGGAGCCGGAGCCACCAAACAAATCAAGCACAGCATCACCTTGCTGGCAGCTATTCTTGATGCACTTAGCACAGAGGGCAATCGGCTTCATAGTGGGATGCTCGGCGTTGCGCGTGGGCTTGTCAACATGGATTACGCTATTGACCTCTTCCGTATCCACAGCCTCCACATTGTCGGCACGCAGACAAACAGTCTTAAGCCCGATGCTGATGTGGATGAGCTGATGCCCATCGGCATCGTAGCCAACCTCCACCGGATAGTTGTCTGGGATAACCGTTGACAGCTTACGACCACCAAAAAAGCGGTGCTTCGCGCCAGGCTTCCAGCCGTAAAGGATGGGTTCATGTTGCCATTGGTAGTCCTGCCGTCCCAGCGTAAACGTGTTCTTGCACCAAACAAGATCCTGCTTCAGCAACAGACCAGCATCAACAATAGCCTGCCGGAACTCGACCGCACTGCGACTAGCGTAGCATACGTAGAAAGACGCGCCGGGCTTCATCGCGGCAAAATAATTATCAAACACTGCATCTAAAAAGTTTTTGAATTCAGCCTCACTCATGGAATCGTTTTTAATGGTGAGCTTGTCTTTCGTTCCGCCTTGATAAGCGACATTGTAGGGAGGATCAGTAAACACCATGTCAACCATTTGCCCCCCAATAAACGTGCTACATCAGTACGATTTGTTGAATCGCCACATAATAAGCGATGGTTTCCAAGCTGATAAAGAGTACCAGGAGTCGTGACTGGGTTCTGCTTAGCAGCCTCGTGCGCTGCATCCACATCAAAAGCATCCTCTTCCGGTTCAGGCTCCGGCATGTCAAAACCAAAGTCGGCCATGTCGATACCTTTGATGTCAAGCAGCTCGCTGTTGAGCATATCCATGTCCCAGCTTGCAAACTCGGCGGTTTTATTATCTGCCAGACGGAACGCCTTAATCTGCGCCGGCGTAAGGTCATCCGCCATCACACACGGTACAGTCTTCATCTTAAGTCGTTTAGCAGCACGCAGACGCGTATGACCACACACGATAACATTATTCTTGTCAATAACAATAGGCTGCTTCCAGCCGAACTCCTTCAGTGATTCCATAACCGGCTTCACGGCTTTGTCATTGCGCCGTGGATTGTTTTTATACGGGATCACATCGCCGATAGGCATATCAATGATTTTCATAATTGCCTCCTGAAACAGAAAAACCCCGAGCCGTTAAGCTCGAGGTTTACGTTAGTGATTTTTTCGATATTAAGTTATTCTGGTTGCTTGTAGCTACCCATCCAGTCGCTAAGTATTTTTGATGCTTCATCATGACTCAAATCAAATTCACGCATGAGATACGGAGCAACACCGAACATATTCGTTACGCCAGACTGACGCAGCTCTTCTAAATAATCGTAATAAATCTGTTTTTCCATAACATAATCACAACCTTTCGTTTGATTGTTGTTATGTTAACTCTAATATCTAAAACATTCAAGTCATTTATTTAACATTAACGGTCTTTTCTAAATTTGCATCTTAACGAGCCATCTTCAATACCATCAGGCTTGCTGGTTGCCCATTGATCATCACCATCGCTCAATGGATACTTGTCACAGATGCAACGGCTATAAGCAGCCGTTCCCGGCTTACCGGAATAAACGCACTCCTTACACTGCTCGTATCCAGCATTATTAGTATTATCACTCAACAATTCGTCTGCATGACGTTCATATAATCCCATGATTTTCACCTACACTTTCTGCATATTAGAACCAACAACCTCAAGATCAATAAAGAAACCACCGTCAGGATTTTCTTCTATTTTCGCAACCCGAAACTGCGTGCCGCGCTGCAAAATCATTTCATTTTCTTTTTTGAAAGCAGAAAAATTCGGAGCATAAGCCATTTTAGTTCCTGCTGGAGCATAAATGTTAAACATAATAGGTTTATCATCAAAACCTGTACCTTTTGCGGCACCGCAAGACATGAAACCATGCTCTGTGACTTTTGTACCTAAAATTTCAGCTTTCAGCTCATCAAGAGAGTAATCTTTTAGTGGCTTACTAAGATTCAAAAACTTATCCATGCCTTTATAATTACAACCGCGCTGCAACCAAACATCCTCATCAAAAGCACTACGGTCAATGTAGTTGGTCATATTTGTGATTAGGTCTCTAGCTTCGCCAGGTTTTAAATTACCATAACCATTACTACCAATATTCTCAAAGTCAATACTCCCTACACCTTTATATTTGCCGGTTCCATATTCAATCCCACGCAGTGGTTCGTTGAACTTAGAATACGATGATGTATACTCTCTAATAGCTTCTCGCTCTTCTTGGTTAGCATTAGCCCAGACATCGAGAGCCTGAGTATCAAATTTCTTCTTGGATTCCTCCATAGATTCGCACCATACAGCATTATCCAAATGTGCCTTTGTGTAATTGGATTTACGGAACGGATAATTTCCCCCTTGATATGACTGCACGGACGCCTCAGTAAAGACAGCAGCTGCTTTTTGCATCAACGTTTCTTTAAGTTTCTTGACCTTAGCCTCAGATTTCCAATCAATATTAAGTGCGTCTTCTAATATATCAAGAGCTTCGTCAAGTTCTTCTTCAGAACCAATGTCCGAAATTTCATTAGGGGACGCACTCATTAATTTTTTGCCTGCATGTAGCAAAGATTCCTCACTTAGCTGATCGTTTTCCTTTAAAACCTTATCGAGGAAAGGATTAAGAATGACCTTTTCTTTATAAGTTGTTTTCGGCGCTGCATATTCTCCAGAAAAACCTTCTTGAGCACTAAAATTGCTGCCGAATTTTTTCTTATTAAACTTACTGCCAGCACCACCGTCAATATTTTTGTCACCATCAAGGTGTACCTTGGCTCCATTGATGGTACGCCAATTTTCAGGATTCGGGTCTTTCGGATAATCTTCATTCAAAATTCTCGCAGCAAGAATTAAAGGTCTTATAAGCATGTTAACTCACTCCATCAATAATTGCAAGTCATTTATTGGTGCCCGGACTACCGCTGAGGATTTGAGAATAATAAGGGATGTCCCGTCCCTTAGGTTACGGCTTCCGGGCATAAAAAAAGCGCCCAGCTAAAAGCCAGACGCTATATAAACAGGTGCTGCCGGTGGGATACGAACCCACGCACGGAGATTATCCGCCTACCGCTTATGAAAAGCGGCCTCTTCAGCCAGCTTGAGTACGACAGCATAAAAATAAAAGAAGCATCGAATTTTATCGACACTTCTCCACGGTTTTTATTATACCATAAAAATCACCGCTTTTTCTCACGTCTTTGTGAACTCTTTGTGAATTTTAAAGAATAAGACCGCCCACCATCTGATGAGCGGTCGTTGAATTATTTGACATTAAACACTACGCTATAACCAGCCTGACGCTGCAGCTCATCCATAGCTGCCTGCTGCGACGGCGTAAAGCCCTGGTCGACAACTTCCAGACGTTCACGGAATGTCTCAGCGAAGAATTTCAGACGCTGGTCCTTGCGCTGCAGACCACCGAAATCATTCCAGAGGATGTCAATAGCAACAGCCAGCACGCGATAGATAGCCTGCTCGGACACAGCCTGGCACATACGCTCGTATTTAAAGCCTGCCACCGGCGCAGGATTGCGGCGCTTAGCGCTTAAGTTTACGTTTACTGCTCATCAAGGTCACTCCTTCACTTGTGCAAGCCATTCCTTGTGCTTCTTGACCATGTACAACATAATCAGACCATAGACCACCATGTCGCGCAAGGATTCTTCCGTTTTGTCAGCAATACCATGGTCGTAGAGGAAAGCAATGTGCTTGTTCAGATAGCCCTTAGCCACATCATACATCATGTCATAGCCACCATCATGATGCTCCAGCAATGCACCGGTGCGGAAGTTTGACAGCGGATCAGCGCCAGCAGAATACTGCTGCTGTTTTTCTGTAAACAAAGTTCCTACGCGAACAAGTTCATCATTAATAAACGATGTAAATTCTCTATATGTAATCATAGCAATCCTCCTAAATATTTGCAGAAAAACGTCCAACGTGTCTTACCTGTCCTGTCGCCAGCAATTGGCTTGTACGGCAAGGCACAGCGCAGAACTGTATGATGTGGAATATCCTCTTCATTCCACTTGAATAACAATATTCCACCTGGCTTTAATACTCTAAAACATTCAGCAAAGGCCTTGTTCATCCATTCTTCCCAAAGCAGCGGCAGATGCCCATACTTCTGAGCAAGCCAGCTTTTCTCTCCGACTCGCACTAGATGCGGCGGGTCAAAAATCACACAGCAAAAAGTGTTATCCTCGATTTCTTTCATATCGGTTACGTCCATTAACTTGTCGGGCTGGATATGTAGTTCCCTCCCGTCGCAAAGCTTTGTGTGAAGTTCTCGTATGTCGCCAAACATAACAGCATTACTCTCTTTGTCGTAATAGAACATCTTACTTCCACAGCATGGGTCTAAAATTGTGCATTTTATGCGCCACTCTAAATCATGGCGCATACTCTACACCTATTTCCGCAGCCACGGCAGGAAGTGCTGCTTCGGCTTCTTCGTAAGTACGATATATCCATCCTGCTTTTAAAAATGCAAAGTCAAACATGTCGTCAGTCCACTTGCGAGGTTCAATACCCAACCTAATATCGCAATCATAAAGAATGAATGTCCAATAGCTCTCGCCTTCTTTCGGCTTCCACGGAAGTTTAATTATTTCGCCTTTGCCATTCACCAAGTCAACAAGGGCTACGCTAGCAGATATTTTGGCTAATTCAATACCGCTATCATGGGTTAATTCCAATCCGTCGTTAGTGAATCTATAGGTCAATTCGTTATCGCCTTTTATTTTAAATGCCTCGCCTAACTGCAATCCCAACATTTCGGCGATTTGCGGGATTAAATTTTTACTCATCTTTAATAACCTCCACACCGCCACTCAGCAAAGCCAGAAAAATACGCATCTGCATGGGCTGATTAGTAATGCTTGACCAATGGCAGCACTGGCTCGGACGATACTCCAAATCATCAGCGCTGAAACGGTACTGTGCCGGATACGCTCCACCATGTTTAGGTTTGAGCTTAAACTCCTTGCCAACAGGGATATGCAATTTTTCAGCAATCACAGGATACAAACTAATCATAATATTTGTGTCACCTCCGTTATGCAATAAGCAAAAACTTGACAGTAGCCACGAGCACTGCGAAGTAATACAACTTCGCGGTGCTTGCGGATTAATTTTGAAAGGAAACTAGGTCCCGGAACCGTGGATTTTTGTACCACTCTAAGTTTTGCCCACTTCCGCTGACGCGGGCAGATGCGGCTAGTCTTGCAAGTGATTTTCGTTTGTAAGATACGTTTACGTGAAAGAATTGTCATTACATCAACGCCTCCGCTCCATATAACATCAACGCCAACTGCCGCACCAGGCGCGTACGCCTGCGCTGGATGGTCGAGAGCGACACTCCTTCACGCAGCGCAATATCATCCAAAGGCACGCAGAAAAAATACGCCTGACGGATAAGGTCTACCGCCACTGCATCCTCGCTTGCTTCCAGCCTGTTCAAGATGCGGTCAATTTTATCAACTTCCGCCTGATCACGCGCCAGCTTAACTTCTACAGCCATAATGCGTGCCTGCTGCTTCTCTTCGGGCGTCAGGCGAGAACTTGCGCCGCCCCAGCAGGTAATGTCTTTAGATTTTTCCGTGACACGCTCCGCCTTCAGGTCGCGGATATCAAGCTTGTACTGCTCAATGTTCGCGCGCAGCGTCGAGTAAGCATACAGCCGTGCTTCCGTCGCCTTGTAGCAATCTTGCGGCTTAGGCTGGCTATTTAAGGCAGCCAGCGTCGCCACAACAGTATCATGTATCAGTTTTTTGTTGTCCACCTGCGCCACCTCCTATGTGTAAAAATAAATTCAGTAACAGCTCAGAGTGGGGAGCAAGCAGCTCCCTCGCCTCCTGCTGAGTCACCGTCGCCTCGTTAGCCATGACCAGGCGCAAGCCGAAGCGTGCACTAGGTAGCAGCTCTGCTCCGGCAAAGCGCAGACCGATGAGCTTAGCATACAGCTTGTGATCATGGCGGGCAGCGCTTTGTAGCAGCTGCCCCCAGAACTCGCTGTCGGCACAATCAGGCCACGGATCACTTACCACGCTGCCTAAGCTTAACCAACCAGCCATGGATATACTCCCCCATCTTCTGACGCAGGTCGTCCGTCATCTCGCAAATCGCCAGCGCCTCCTCGGAGCTGCGTGCGATACCGGCATTGGCACCCGCTGCCAACATCCTCAGCAGGAACACGCACTGCTGCAGCGTCGGCTTGCCTTTCGGTGTTTTCACCTCAATAAACAGCGCCCGGCCAGAAGGATAACATACACCCGACAAATCGCTATAACCTTGCGGCGGTCCGCTCTTGAACCAGCGGGCGCGCTTATTCTCAAATTCCAGCGTTTCCTGCGTCGGCTGCTCACGGTATAAATATCCTTCTCCAACATTAATGCGGAAAACCTTATGACCTGCTGCCGTCACTGCGATTTCTATTTCTTTCATAATTCGAGTTTCCGATTTATTCAAATTTTAACCTCCTGTATTCATCCTGACGCAGCAGGCGGATAGCTGCACTGCGGTACCGTTCCGGTACTGCAAGCCCCAGCTCCACCGCCTTGTGCAGCGACCAGGCGAACTTAAAAATCTTACCATCAGCACGTTTGTGCGTCGAGCGGAACAGCTCCAGCTGCGCCCATGACTTACACTCGATGTGCTTACTATACGGCATGCGCGCGACTTCCTGCAGGATGATGTCCTCCACGACCTCCGGACCTTCGCGCTCTTCCTTCTCCCATACGTAATGACAGAGATGGCACTCGGTGACCGCTGACTTGACCACGGCAAAGCAATTCGGGCACTGTTTGACGCTGAGCTCCTGCTTTTTCTTCTTGGCTTTGGATTCCAAAGACCATTCCCTCACATCATCCGGCAGACCGTGCCGGGTGAAATTGCCAACATGGTCCAGGATCAGCGCGACCTTATCCGGATTGTTGGGATTGGTGCGCATGGAGCGCATCGACTGCTGGATGTGCAGCGTGAGCGACTTGGTAGGCCGCATCAGCACCACGCAATCGCAGTCAGGCACGTCAAAGCCCTCGCCAAACAAATCAACGTTGCAAAGGACCGTGACCTCACCTTGACGGAACCCCTCTACGGCGGCCTGTCTTTGCGCCTGCGGCGTCGTTCCGTCAAGGTGCATAGCATTTATCCCCTGCTCCCTGAAAGCGGCTGCTGTGCCCTCGCTGGTGGCGATAGACGAGCAGTACACTATTGTCTGCTTGCCCTTGGCCAGCTGCAGCCAGTTCTCGACGGCACTGCCAAAAATAGCACGCTTATTCATAAGGGCTTCGACCTCGGCCTTGTCGTAGTCGCCGCGCTTGGTATGCAGCTTGCTGGCATCCGCCAGCTGAACTCCGTAATATTTGTATGGTGCCAGATAATGATTCTGTATCAGCCACTCGGTACTCACTGACTCGATAAGCTCTTCAAAGACCGCTCCCAGACCGCCCTCGTTCATGCGCTGCGGGGTAGCCGTAAAGCCTAAGACGACGGCACTAGGAAAATGCTGCAGGATAGACAAATAACTCTGCGACAGGATGTGGTGCGCTTCGTCGACCAGGATCAGCTTCGGTTCCGGCGTTTTGGCCAGCCTGCGGCAGACCGTCTGCACCATGCCTACGGTACAGAGAGAGAAGTCTACGCCACATGCAGCAAAAGTATTGGTAATCTGCTGGCACAACTCTTTCCGGTGGACCACAAACAGCACCCTGTTGCCGCGTGCCGTGGCGCTGGCGGCGATGTTGCCCTGAATAACGGACTTACCACCGCCGCAGCCTAACACTGCACACACGCTGTGCCGCCCCTGACCGATTGCCCTGCGGATATTATCCACCAGCTCCTGCTGGTAGGGACGCAGCGGAATCATTTTACCGTCGGCTCCCACTTGTCGCAGCCATCGCAATGGTCGCAGGCGCTGGTATCGCGATTAGCGCAGTCATTGCACATCGGATCACGCAGCTGCAGGGGACGGTGGCAATCCTGCGGAATGGCTTTAACATCGATAGTCGCTTCATCAGCCTCCTGCTCTGCGAACATGTCCTGCTCACCGCCGCAAGGCTTCAGGACGAACTCCCCGAGGTCTTCGTCGTATTCCAGATACGTGTTAGGCAGGGAGACAGCACCGGCATTCTCCAGCTTCTCCGTGTAGTTGGCGGTAACCTTGTGCTTGAACAGCGGTACAGAAATGTCTTTACCCATTGTTTCGGAATAGGTTTCAGTCAAGCTGACGGACAGCTTCATGCTGATAGAGCCATCAGCAATACGGCCAGCAAAGAGCTTCTCCAGCAGCTGCTGCAGCAGCTCATCAAAATCGGCCTTCATGCCCTTAAAGGTATCAGATTCCAGCGTCAACATCAGATATTGTTTATTCATGGTTAGCCTCCTGCTGCAGATACATGCGGATATACGCGTTGATTTTCAGGAGATTGTCAGTGTCGCCAGACGCGGCAAAGTCATCGACCAATGCATTCAGCATTGCGGACAGCTTAGTGTTCTGGCTCGCTACATGCTGCGGCTCGTTTTGGAGTGGGCGATTGCTACGTGGCGGCTCGTTTTGGAGCGGGCGATTGCGATAGCTATAACGCATTGCATCAACAGTAGACTCCGACACCTTGAGGATAGCGCAACGCGGGTACTGCATGGATGCAGCTTCTTCTACCTCATCCAGGTGGTTCGCCATCAAGGTCATATACGATTGTGCGGCTTCCTTCTCACTACTGATGTAGAAGCAAGGTTCAGCATCATAACCGATGCAGTGTCCCAAAACATGGAACAGGCCCTCATTGCAGAAGATTCTTAAGCCACTGATATTCTTGGAGTTTACATAATCTCCGCTTTTAGTTTTGATATACATTTACATACCTCCTAACTTCTGCAGCACCCATACAGCACCGCAACCAACTAACACCGTCAGGCTCACTATCCACACAATGCTGATCAGCACTGCAAACACCAGACAGATTTTACTTAACATCACATTTCACCCCATTGACCTTGCACGCAAACTGGGCGAGGCAAACAGCAGCTTTGACAAAAGCCTGTGCCACCATCATACAGCACCCCACCGCCATAACCAGCCCTGCAATAAAGTCACGTAACATAGTACTCAAAATTTTAAATAACATCGTTTCCCTCCTTTAGCTGACCTTTTAAGGTTAGCTCGCTAACCTAAAAGATAACCTTTCAAAACCCTATAAACCGCATGGTTGAGCTGTTTTTCAGTTTTAGCTAACAAGCTAACGTCATTTTTGAAAGAATATCGATATATATTATTTTTATTTCCGCCCTAGTCTAAAGCAGCAAACTCCATACGTATATATCTAATTATGTTAGCTAATGTTATCATGTTAGCTAAAGGTTTATAAGCCGCATGGTTGAGCCATTTTTTTAGCTAACCTTTAGCTAACATTGCTAACCTTTTACATAAAGAGCAACATAATTTGCTCTAACATGATTCAGGGAATATAGTCCGTAAAACCTTCCCTGCGTCGTTTTCAGCAGATGACCTGCTTCAGCCCATTTTTTCTTTAGAGCAGCATAGTCAAAACCTTTCTTTTCTAATTCTTCCTCAAGAACGGTTTTATTAATTAGGATTACGCCATTATTCTTACGTCTGCCCCAGTAAGCATATCCGGCAAAATCGTGAAATTCAGTATCGAATTTGTCGGCGTTGGCACCGATGACGTCAACAATAAGGTTAAATGCCCGCTCGCTCACATCAACTTCAGCCTTGCTCTTCACGAAGCCAACTATGTCCTCAGTCGACAGCACATCGCCGGGAGTATCAAAGATAGCCTTGCTCGCAATCGCATCCGCCTGCAGCATAAGAGCCATCGCCATGGCCTGCTTCTCGGTCGTATCTGTTACTTCCAGCACCAGACGCATAATCTCATTGTAATCAGCCGCAAGATTCTTCCCTTCCAGCGCTTCGATAAACGCCCTGCCTGCACAGCCAAAGTGCTGCGTGATAAAATTAACCACAGCATTGCCGTTTTTAATTATCTGCTGGTCGCACTCTACCTCGACCACGCGGTTTTTTACACCGCCGCCGGACTGACTCTTCGTGCAAGGCTCTTCGCCGGTAAAAATAAAGCTGTTCAGCCAGGACTTCTGCCGCTGGAAGGTCGCGTTCGTCATGCGTCCACGGTCAAGGCCTTCAGTGACACGCATGATCAGCGTGTCATAATTCTCGAATCTTGACTTGATTGTCTGTAGCTCATCGCCAAAGAACGGCAGGTTACGCAGGATAGACGCCGTACTCATCATAGAGTTGACCGTCATATTCATGGTCCGCACCAGCTTGCCCATGCCCGGATTACCCCAGACAGACGCAGCCACCATCATGGCTACAGTCTTACCGCTGCCGGTGCCGCCCCAAAGATGCAGCACAAACGGCAGAGCGGACACGCGCTCGACCAGCACGCTTGCAAAGCTTGCCGCCAGGATCAGGCGCATGTACAGGTTCTGACGGAGCGGAGCGACGTAGGCCGCCCATTCCTCCAGTGTGCCCTTGCTGGCAACAGCCTGCACCAGAGATTTATACTGGTCCTCACAGTCCAGCTTGACCTCGTCCGTGTACGGCACAAAGCCTGCATCGGACCAGCCCATGTGGTCAATCGACTTTACCCGCGGCAGGATGTCCGGGTTCATAGCGATGACCTCTGCCAGATACTTGACCAGCAGACCGGCGTTGTCGCTGTTGACTTCAACGCCATTATCTGCCAGTAGGATTATTTTGTTTTTGTTGGCCAGCACCGAACGTGGAACCACCACGCTCTGCCAGCCGCCATTTTTAAAATACGCAAGCCGGATTTTTTCCGTTTCATCCTCCACATTCACCAGCAGCTCCGTCGGCATGATGGGGATGGGGCTTGCGTATTCGTTTTTATATTCTGTCCCGACCTGTACCGACCGATACACGCCATTAATCGATGTGTTCCAGTTACCGCACCGGAGAGCAAAGAGCTGCTGCGGGAATTTTGTCAGATTATCTGACCTTATACCCTTAGCTGCCTGCTGCTGCAGGTACGCCTTCCAGCAACTCTCAAACTCCCTCTTGCAGCACAGCTCCCCGGCACGGAACCGTGCCATGGAAAGCACCTGCTGACGCTTGGACGGCTCTGTGAGCGCCGCTATTGCCTCCAGAAGCGCCTCATCGATAAGGCTGAACCTGTCGCACCCCTCAAAGAATTCTCTGTCCAGAGAGAGCACCACAGGCCACTCGTAGGCTTCGATTGCTTCGGCTGTGCCACCGGCAGCAAAGTAATCTGCGATATCACCTTTAGGCGGGCATTCAGGCCACAGCTTTGTGATGTCCATGACCTTCGCGCCTTGCCAGGCTGCAGCATAATCGGTTCCCTTCTCATCGTTGTCCGGGATGACGATACGCTCTGCATAAGATTCCAGCAGCGCCTTGTCCGTCGCGCTGAGCTTGACAGCCTTCTGGGCTCCGGTATTGCTCGTGGTTGCCAGTAGACCGGCAGCCGTCATTGCGTCGGCGCATTTCTCACCTTCAACGATGTACAACTTTGTGCTCCGATGTTGTGCTAGTAAATCTAAGTTATATAAGTTGTTACATCCTTCTGGTTTGGTATACATCGTGCGCCCTTCGGCATTAATATAAGCAAAGCTGAAAACCTTGTGCCCGTCGGCCCATTTGCGGCGGCGCTTATAGTAAGCTTCAGTGCCGTCGGGATTACGGTAGATATGGCGGTAATCCTCAACAGGCTTTGCCGTCTTATAATCTACAGGCTCCGGTTCGGCAGGCTTTGCTCCCAGCCGGCGGAATTCTCTCAGGATGTCCGTGCCGGGAGCGTTGCACTTCTGGCAATATACCAGAAGTGTGCCGCCCTTTTCATCTATGTGCAGATGATCTGCCTTACCGCACAAGGGACAGGTAGCGGTAACATGTCCGCCCGGCTTTGTTTTTACACCGGTTAAAAAGGGGCGAATATCGTCCAGGTGCAGCTCGGACTTAGAAAGGGATCTCTTCATCACTGAGCAGCGGGACGTTAGTACCAAAGCTGTCCAAGCTGGAGGTAGGAGCTGCTACAGGCATTGCCGCCAAATCTACTTTTTTAAGCTCCGGAATCTTGAAATCGCCTTTTTGGATGCGCTCTACGGAGCAAAAATGTTCCACGTTCAGACGCGTGCGCAGCTTACCATTATAGACGTATTCTTCTTCCCCCAGCACAGCGCCAATGACCATGCCGCAGAACTGCTGCTCATTGCCAGTAAAGCGGTCAGCCACAAAACCAGAGTTGCCGCTCTTTTCCAGCGCCACCAAGAACGATTTGAAGAAAACCAATGCGCTATCTTTATAGCTACGGATGAAGCTGAACAGCGGAATTTTGTCACCGCTGCGCTCCTTGCGTTGCCCATAATAACCAATAAACTGCTCGTTTGCTTTATCAGCTACGCCGGCGATGTCGCAGTAAATTTTCAGGTACTCCTTATCTGCGTGATCTTCGACGGCGCAGATTACCAGTACATAACCACCAGCAGGCGGCGCTGCATAGCTATCGCTTGCAGCGTCAACATTTCCCCAGTTAAGCTTTTTCATTTTTCTTTGCCTCCTCATTATCATTAAATCCATAGTATTCACGAATAGCCGTATCAACAGCCTTCAGGTCATTGTCAATCTTAGGGGCGAACATCTCCATCGGAGACTTTGCCGTTGTGCGGCCATTGCTCTGCGTAGTAAACCAGTGCTCCTTACCATTAGTTTCAGCCAACAGTACGACGCTGAACAGACCTTCTACACAAAGCTTTTCGTCAAGCATTCTGCCTAAGGTTTTCATTTTGACATAACCACTATCTTCTACATCCGTATGAGCTAACAGGTAGACAATTGTATCATCTCTTGTCCACAAGCGAATAAACTTTAGTAAACTGTAAAAGTGATTGCCTAAATCAGCAAACTTTGCAAAACCGGTTTCTTTGGCTCTGTCGAAAAACTCGAACGCCATTAAATACTGTGCGTCATCAATGACGTAGCAATTAAGGGTGTTTTTTTGCAGGCTTGTCATAATAGAGTCGTATGTAGCGTTGTTGTTTACATAGCTCATCTTTTTGCGAAACGGCAGCGGTTTTCCCGCCACATTGAACACACCAACCTCCGTCGGCTCAAAGTTGCGCAGGCTCGTGGACTTGCCAGAGCCGGACGCGCCTAAAATCAATACAGGCATTCCCATAAAATCACTCCTTACTTCAAAGTCATATTCAGCTTCTGAATAACTTCAGCGCCCGGAACTTCAGCGCCGCCCTTGATGGCCTTCTTGATTGCCGTCTTGTCAGCATCAACAGTAACCTTGGTGCGCTTGTACTCTTCAGGTACTGCATCAATATTCAGCACGTTGCAGATTTCGGACTTGCGCCACGTAATCTTGCAGCGGGGAGTTTCAAACTTCTCGCCATACAATGCACCGGCCAGATAAGCCTTGCAGCGCTCGACTTCTTTTCTAATTACACCGGAGCGATGACTGAGAGTATTGGCTTCGGCGTCGATGGCATCGGCCTCGGCAAGCTTGTTCTTGATGTAGCAGCACATACCCTCAATCTTTTGGTCGCGCTCCATCTGCAGAGCTTCAAATTGCTGCAGGTTCAGTATTTCGCCGTCTTCAGTGTCAACCACGTGCTCTGCATCCAGCTGGATGCAGGCTTTGATTTGATCTTTAAGCTCATAGATGTTAGCCATGTTACTCAGCCTCCTTGCCGATGTCGAAATAACCAGACTCGAAACCCGGCGTAGGTTCCGGTTTAGGATCAGCAGCAGTCTTTTCTGCGGTATCTTGCAGAGCCTTGTACATAACAGACCATTCATGAGACTGCAGCTCACGCATCTCTTTGAGCGTTGAGCCGATACGGTCAATGACATCAAGCTCCGCCTCCTGCAGGACCTCGTCTTGGTTGTCGTCCTCATTCCAGCGTTCCAGCAAGGATGCGTATTCACGCAAACTCTGCATTTCAAGATTCAAACGCTGAATAAAAATCTGGGTTTTCGTTCTAATCATTTTTGCACCTTACCTTTCTTTTTTGATTGTGGTGGATTGAAATTTTTATACATAGCCCTGCAATAAGGGCACGCATACGGTTCTTTTACAAAGCGGCTCACTATCCATTCCGTACCGCAGAACATGCAGTCTACGTAATGGACGCCACGGTCATCGGTTCTCATTTTGTAGATGCCTCTATGGGAATGAGAACTACATCTCCCACCTGCAGGTCTCCCTGCAAGTTGCTAATCTTCTTTGTATAAAAGATGACCTCGCGGACATCGCGGCGGTCTCCTTCGCGCTGCATGGTGTCACCCACTAAATGCCAGAGAGTATCACCCTCTGCAGCCACAGCACGGACCACGTAGCGTTCTACAGGCTGAGGATGGGTGTAGTCCCACGCCTGCCATACACAGCAGGCCATCAGCAGAATGAATAACAGCTTTTTCATACCATCCGCCTCCTAAACGACTCCATAGTGCTCAGCACCCAGAGTCTCAATATACTTTCTCAAGCCAGCTACTGGGATAACCGACTTATTGCCGATTTTAAAGACCGGAAATTTGGGATCCTGCATAAGCTTCACCATCGACGCTTTACCGATGGCCGTTAACTCACAGGCCTTGTCAAGAGTTACAGCGATAGGTTCCATAATTACCTCCGTTGCGTTTTATGCAACGATACGTGCAAAAAAAATTTTCCCCGCTTCTTCGCAGGTTAACTTCAAAGCATTAGCAATTGCATACATTACATTGGTTTGAGGTTTAGTTTTGCCAGCCAACATTTTACTAATAGTATCCCGGCTAACATTCGCTGCTTTTGCAAGGTCTACAATATTTATAAACCCATTTTCAAGCATTTTTTGACGCAGTAACATTACATTAATGCCATACATTTTCTCACCACCTTTCGTTGCATCTTATGCAACTATAATACCATGACTAAAGCTATTTGTCAACGCATATTGCGCAACTTTTTTTGCAAAAAGTCGATTCCTTGTTGCATTTTGCGCAAAAGTAATTTATAATGATGTTAACGTAATTATAGGGAGATTATAGGGAGGCAAGCCATGGAAATAGGAGAAAATATAAGAAAATACCGTGAACAACACGGATTATCTCTCACAGATTTAGCTCAAATAATTAAATCTAAAATAGGTAAATTGCCAAATAAAGCAACTTTGCAAAGGTATGAATCTGGGGATATTAAAAATATCCCCTATGATATGGTTATACTCTTGGCAGAAATTTTTAACGTTACTCCTGCCCAACTAATGGGATGGGATACCCCAGAAAAGCCTAAAAATGATATTCAAGAACTGTACAACAAACTTAGTCCTGCAGCGCAACAACGCGCTCGTGAATATTTTGAGGATTTACTTTCAAATCCCAAAAACCTGCGGAACCAATAAAGGAGGTGTATTAATCTAATGGACAGTGAGCGACTCGAGTTACTAAACGAGGACGCTCAGGTGGAATTATATCTTTTTATCTTAGGTATTCTGGCGGCAGAAGAAACTGCCGCCACCGCTTGAAACTTCCCTACAAACAAAAAAAGTCGCCACCGAAGTGACGACAACAAAACTTTTAATCTATAAATATTTTATCACACAACTATCACAAGGGAAAGTTTTTTAAGTAAAGAAAGTGTGAAATGAGGATGGCAAATGAAAGAAGATTTAAAGACATTAGCCGAAAAAATAGAAAAATTTAGAGCCAACACCCAAACCGAAGAAGCTACCAAAGCATTTTTTATTGCACCATTCTTGAAGTTGCTTGACTACGACGTGACCAGCCCCGAAGATGTTATACCGGAGTATACAGCCGATTTTGGTGATTCCTGCAATAAGGTAGACTATGCCCTGCTGGATACGGCAGGACAGGTTTCTGTATTAGTGGAATGTAAACACCTAAGCGAAAAACTCCCAAACCATATCGCACAGCTTAAAAAATATTATGCTGCCTGCCCATCCGTCAAATTCGCTGTGCTGACCAATGGCTGTGATTATATGTTCTTTGCAGACACGGAGCAAATTCATGTAATGGACAATACTCCTTTTTTGTCGTTCTCTATTTCCGGCATTACCGATGCAGACATTGCTTGTCTGCAAAAATTTGATAAATCAAAATTTAATGCTGCAGAGTTAGCGGCCATTGCTGAAAAAGCAAAATACGATGGACAAATCAAAGCCCTCATTGCTCGCCAGCTCAGCAAGCCAGATGATGACTTCGCGCGTTACATCATCAGTACACTGGGTGCAGGGCAAAAAACCATTTCAAACATTGATAGATTCCGCCCGATCATCAAACATGCCTTGAATGATTTTATCAATGAAGAAATACAGCGTAGAGTTACCCCAAAGCCTACGCCTGAAGAGATTATCGAGCAAAACCTCCATACTGATGAGGAAGCTGCTCTGGACAAAGTAAAAGAATTATTATCTGGACTTATTCAGGAAAGCGATATAAAATGTAAGCGCAATAAGACTTATCTAGGCATTTTGTATCAGGGTAAGACAAACAAATGGCTCTGCCGCCTATATTTCTGGAATGACGGCAAGCAAGCCAAAGCTCCTAAAATTGGCTTTTACCACAAGGGAGCAACAAACGATAACGATATTGTCCCATATACCACGATAGAAGATTTTTCGGAGCAACTGCTCTCCAGGGCTAAAATGCTGCAAAAATAATAAAAAAACCGCCCGTGTTCCCAGCACAGGCGGATGGCGCAACTCAATCCACCACGAAAGAGTTGCAAGGTGCAAAATCAAACTTGCAACGGTTATTTTTTGCACCTCCATTGTATCACACAAGGAGGTTTTACACAATGGCAAAATACAAGAAACGCGCTGATGGACGCTACGCAACCACAGTGACGTACCTCGGAAAAAAGCATTACTTCACAGCCAAAACATCTGCAGAGCTTGACCGAAAAGTGCAGGAATTCAAAATTGCAAAGCGCAGCGGGACCTACAGCAGCGGCATGCTGCTCAAAGATTGGTGCGACCATTACCTGGTCGTCCAGCACGCAGCCATACGCAAAAATTCCTGGGCAACGATTGAGTCTCACATCCGGGTGCACATCAAGCCGGAGCTGGGCGACTTCCCGCTCTGCAATCTGCAGCCTGCCAACATCCGTGACTTTATAGCCGCACTCTCGACAAAGCTTGCCAGCCGCACCGTTGAGCATATCTATGTAACGCTCAAGGCTCTGCTTACCCAAGCAGTTATTGACGGAGTGCTTGCAAAGCATCCCATGCTACAAATCAAAAAGCCAAAGGTTACCCGCAAGCGCGAGTGGGTGGCTCTTACCCAGGCACAGGTAACAAAGCTGCTCTCCGTCATCACTGATCCCGCGCACCAGCTGCTCATCAAACTTGCAGCCACCAGCGGCATGCGACGCAGTGAGATTCTTGGTTTACGTTATCATGACGTAGACCTGGAGCGGTGTACGTTTACCGTCCGGCAGACCAACCTGCGTACCAAAGGTGGCGGTGAGATTGGCGCAAGCACTAAGACAGAGGACAGCTGGCGCACTGTGAGCCTGCCTAAGGCGATTCTTCCGCTCATTAAGGCACAGATAAGGACCGTCCGACTGCAGGCCATGAGCGACGCGCTGTGGCAGCCATACGGCCTCCTTTTTCCGGGAGAGCACGGCAGACCTCTCAACCCGGACGCAATAAGCAAGCTCGTCAAACGCTACGGCAAAAACGCAGATATGCCGAAAGACTTCTGCCTCAACAGCCTGCGTCACACCAGCGCCTCGCTCCTGCTGCAGCACGGTGCCAGCTACAAGACGGTGCAGCAACGCCTCGGCCATAGCACTGCCAATCTGACGCTCAACACCTACAGCCACGTAATGCCTGGTGACGATGAGCGCGCAGCGGAAACCCTGGCTAACATCATATAAGCATAAAAAAGCCCCGCCTTGCAGCGGGGTATTTTTTTATGCTCTGTTTTCCGGTACCCAGGCAATCACGGTACCTTTTTCTGCATCCACCTTCATCCGGCGACAATCAGGATACTCGCGTTCCCATTGATCAATGGACATCTCACGTGGCAGGCAACCAGCAACGCAGGCGTTCCATGCTTCGGCAAGACATGCAGCGCAAAGAGATTTCTTCAGGCCAGCCAGCTTCTGCTGGCGGACAGCAGCACTGCCAACCAAATCAACATCAGCTTCATGACCGCAAAAATACTGCACATGTGCTTTCATAACATAGCCTCCTTATTTTTTGTAGCTATGTTAACTCAATTTTGTAATTTATGCAAGCAGATTTTAGCATAAATACTTTTAAACTGTATGGATACAATAAAAAAGACCACCCAAAAACATGAGTGGTCAACTAGTAGTCAAACGTCGCTAGTTTTTTAGTGGTCAAGGTTTCAGCGATTGCCGGAACCCGCATAAAATGGCGGAAAGGGTGGGATTCGAACCCACGGAAGGCTTGCACCTTCGCTAGTTTTCAAGACTAGAGCCTTCAACCACTCGGCCACCTTTCCATTAGAATTTTATTATACTTTAAAAACACGCTTACGTCAAGTACTTACAAAGCACCAAGCAATAAAGCCTTATTGCAACGCTTTATCCGTTACTGCAAGCAAACGAGTTTCCAGCGCTTCGGCATCTGCCAAAAGCTGCTTCAGCTCTGCTGCAGCCTGCGCGTTCCACGCCTCGTCCTTAGTCAGTCCCAGGTTAATGCGCACGTTGTACTCCGCACAGCGCAGCGCCGCGCGCGCCAGCAAACCGCTGCAGGCACCATCCGTAATCACGCCTGGGTTTCCTGCCACTACCAGCCTGTCTGCCAGCTTCAGGACAGCAAAGGAACTGCGGGCAATATTCAGCGGTACAGTCGCTGCCTGCTTTGCAGCGGCACGTATTGCCGCTGTACGCGCAGCCTTTTCTTCATCAGTAGTCTTAGGCAGCTTATAACAACTCATAAAGCTGTTGAATACAGCCGCGTCCTCATCTACAAGCGTCAAAAGACGTACGCGTTCTGCTTCCGCCTGCTTCAGCAGCTCTTTGACCTCCGGCTCGCGGTCGGCAAACTTTTCTTTGCCAATAGTCAGATTAGCAACCATAGAAGCAAGCGCCGCCGCCAAAGCTCCGGCCATTGCAGCGCCGCCGCCGCCACCGGGGGCAGGCGCAGCGCTTGCAAGCTCAGTTAAAAATTCCTTACAGCTTAAATCGCCAAGCTTATTCATTAATTTACTTCCTCATTTTTCTTCAGCCATCTGCGTACCTGCACAACAGCAGCATATGCATCAAGAGGCTCCGGCGGCACCAAAAGACCTAACGGCACCAGCCTGCGCCAGCCCTTCGGAGGGTTTTCCTGCCAATACAGGCTACGAGCCTCTTCCGTACTGTATGCTTCACCGACAAGCTCCGGTACCAAATCCGGATAAAGCTCACGCAAAACTGCGCCTATAGCCTTATTATTTGTGCCGTTGCCCATAATAATTCCCTGCAGCTTAGCTGAACCGACAAACTGTCGCAGCTCTGCAGCAAGATTATCCGTCATAGCGATATGCAGGCTCAAGATTTTGCCATCAGCGGCAACTAATGCCAATCCTGTTTTGCTGCGCCCCGGATCTACGCCAAGATAACTACTCATTGACCGAAACCACCTCCAGCCTTACCCTTACAGGTCCGGCTGTCGTAATATCGCCTTTAGCATAAGCACGCAGAATAAAACTGCCTCTGGTGCGACGCATTGAATTAGCTGCTTCAATCATAGTAGCAGCATCCATACTGCCAACCTTACCCGTCATCGGATCAGGCAGCACACCGGCCTTTACCGCATTATGGTTAATCTGCGTCAAGAATTCCATAAGCACGCTTTCATAGCTCGGGCCGTTATTACCAAGATTATACTGCTCACTGAAAATCAAGGTTCCGTCAGGATAAATGAACTGATTATCTACCATTTCAATATCGCATACTGCCAGCTCACCAACTATGATATTGGCAACGGCACGGATACGGAAAAGCATATTACCCTTGCTTTTATCCAGCCTTGCTACAGCATTATCGACAACATTTTTGCCAATCCAGATAGCCTGCAGAGGCTTTTGCTCATCGTGAATGACACCCAAGCGCTGCAATGCTGCTTCATTAGCATTTTGCAGCAGCCAGTTCATCTGAATCATATTTTCTTCATGCTTCAGACCGCCACGCATAACACCGGCAAAGACAACCTCACCGGCGCGGTAATAAACCTGGCCTTCACGCATATTGATGATACCCTTACGCAAAGCTTCGGTAGTTTTTTCCAGCTCGTCAATTTCATTCGTCAGCTGCAGCTTGGAATGTGTAAGCGAATTTACCTCATTCTGTGCCTGGCTGTACATGTCATTAACCTGGGCCAGCTTGATTTCCATTGCATCATTTTCGGCAACTGCTTCCTGGATTTTAGCATCAAGCTCACTGATTTTTTTGTTCTGCTCGTTAACCTTGCCTTTAGCCTGTTCAAGTGCAGCAGTTGTATCTGCCTTTTCTTGGTTTAAAAGCTTAAGCTCCTGCTGAATTTTTTCCATGCCGAACAAAGCTGTGCGTGCACTCTGTGATGCTATTGCCATAACACTGATAGTCAGAACAGCAATAATAGTACCGCCGAGTACCGTAAGTAATATGGACGTATGCTTTGGACGCAAGCCAAATACCGACATTCTTTTTTTGCCTATTTTACTGCCCATTTTATCGGCCAGATAGGCAATCAGGCCACCTACAATGGCCATAATGATAATTAATCTTATACCTACCAAGTACTCACCTCCATGACTTACTCATCCAAGTCTTTTAGGCATTTTTCTTTTTCATCAGATAAACGCCGACACCCAAGCAAAGAATGTTAGGCAATGCGCAGGCCAGCAGCGGCGGCATTGCACCACCCTTGCCCAAACCGGTGGTAAAGGTCATTATTGCATAATAAATAAATATTACGATGATACTGATGCCCAGACCGATAGAAGAGCTGGTACGCTGCTTCTGAGTGCCCAGACAAGCACCGATCATTGCAAAGAAGAAGCTTGCCAGCGGAATATTGATTCTCATAAAGATTTCGCACCACTGACGTGCTGCCGAGGTATGCTGTTCTTCCAGCATGCTGATATATTCGCGTAATTCGCGGATAGTCATTTCCTCAGGCTCCTTTTGCTCCCAGGAAATCTGCTTCGGCGAGAAATTCAAGGGAATAATCTGCTCCTTGAATTTAGCACTGCTTTGTACGCCGTCCTTATCGTCCAGCGCAAAAACATTGCCGTCTACGATACGCCAGCTGCCGTTTTCCCAATAGCCTTCCTTAGCTGTCTGTATACGGGCAATCTTGCCTTTATTAAACTCTTCGATGGTGATATCTGTCATCTTGCCGAGCTTTTCATCAAATTTATTAGCATAGGTAACACGTTGGGTATCACCGCTGATAGTTTTGATGATAATATGATTCTGAGTTGTGGGGCGCGTATTGTGACGGATTTCCTCATTCAGGATTATCGACGCCTTCGCTTTGGAGGTAGGCACTACCTTTTCTGCCCACACCATGGAAAACATGCTGACAAAGAAGCCAACAACCAGCACCGGCGCAACAATACGGTAGTAGCTGACACCGCCGGCCTTCATTGCCGTAATCTCACTGGAACCGGAAAGCTTGCCAAAAGCCATCAGCGCTGCCAGCAGCATAGACATCGGGAAGGTATAGTTGATAACCTCCGGCAGATTATACATAAACAAACGGGCTACAGTCTCCAGCGGAGCACCGTATTTAGTCATGTATTGCGTAATTTTAAACAGCATCGTGCTGGCAATAAAAATACTGGAGAAAGCAGCGATGCCGAAAACGAAGGGGTATAACAGCTCCTTCAGTACATAACGGTCTAATAATCGTAAGCGCACTTTTCTTCCTCCTGTTACATGCTAAAGTTATCGCCAAGGTAATATTTACGGGCAACGGGGTCATTGGCAATTGTTTCGCTGTCACCATGCAGCAAAATATGACCTTCAGCCAAAATATAGGCCTTATCAACGATGCTCAGTGTTTCACGGACGTTATGGTCTGTAATCAGCACACCGATGCCGCGCTGTGCCAAATGCGCAATCATGCCCTGGATATCCGCTACGGCAATGGGGTCAATGCCGGCAAACGGTTCATCCAGCAGAATGAAGGCCGGGTCGGTAGCCAGCGCACGGGCAATCTCTACGCGGCGGCGTTCACCACCGGACAGCGCCTTGCCCTCGCTCTTGCGCACATGGTTCAGACGGAACTCATCCAGCAGAGCGTTCATCTTCGCTTCTCGCTCGGATGCATTCAAGTCAGTTGTTTCCAGAATTGCCATGATATTGTCTTCTACCGTCATTTTGCTGAAAATAGAAGCCTCCTGCGGCAGATAGCCGATACCTGCACGCGCTCTTTCATACATAGGCATTGCAGAAATATCCTTGCCATCCAGCATCACGGTACCTGCATCAGGCTTTTCGATTCCGACAATCATATAGAAGGTTGTTGTCTTGCCGGCACCGTTAGGACCGAGAAGTCCTACTACGCTTCCCTGCTCTACACTGATGCTTACTCCGTCAACAACGTGACGGGTATTATAAATTTTTACCAGATTATCTGTTGTTATAACCAAAACTTTGCCCTCCGCTTCTTAGGCTAAAGCTTTATCATCTGCGCCCTGTTTTTCTTTACCGGGCAGCGCAGGCTGCTTTTCCGGAATATAGATAATATCTACATTACCGTCGGCAATAGCCACGTTGGTATTGGTAAGACGCAGTTTATCGCCGGCAACGCTGTTGCCGTTCTGAGTTGCTTTGGCATTGCCGATAAGCTCTACATAACCGCTGTTATCGGTTTTATAGACAGCGCTGTCAGCAGAAGCTGTCAGGCTGCGTGCATCACTGCGGATATCAACACCGCCGTATGCATTGGCAACTCCCTGTGCCATATTATAATCAATCTTTGCCGCATTCAGCACACTGCCGTCGCTGTCGGTAAGACGCGCCCAGCCGCCGATTGTTTCGGCAAATTCGCGCGCCTTGTAATAATCAACTCTGTCAGAGCTCAGGCTTTTGCCGCCCTTGGTAATCATAGCACCGCCTACAGCAGACAAATCATTTTCATTATGCACAATAAACTCATTGCACACAATATGTGCATCATCACGGTCGGCAATAACATTGCCGGTTAAAACACCGCTTTTGCTTTTGCTGTTGAATTTGGCATAATCGGCAGTAGCTCTGCCGCCATCCTGCATCAGTACAACATTTCCTTGTGCTACAGCTTCACCGCTGGCCAGGTCATACTCCAGCTCATCAGCCTGAACGCTGAAATTACCCGGAGCCGCAAAAGCAGTTGCTGTTATGCCTGCTGCCAGCACGGCTGCAGCTATTGTCAGCAGTAATCTATTTTTAGAAGCCATCTTATTCGCCGCCTTTCTCCACTTTAGCATTACCCTTAAGCTTAATATGCTTAAAAGCACTGGTAGTTACAGCACTATCCGCAGTTGCGGTATAGGCATCCTTATGCATTTTAAAATGTCCTGTTGCCGTAATAAGCTCTTTTTCCTGATTCCAGCTTATTTTATCGGCATAAAGCTCGCCGCCGGTATTCAGTACAGCCCTAATATTACCCTCTAGGAAAAAGTCATTGCTCTTCATGCCGGCACTGCCTTTATCGGCAGAAATATCGATAAAGCTGCCGTCCGCACGATAAACTTTGCCTTTGATGCCCTTCAGATAGGCTGTGTTTTTAGCCTTATCGTTAACAACCTCTTCTACTGTAAACTCCCACAGCTTTTTGCCATCCTTTTCCCTTTTAACCATACTGTTTTTTAAGGAAGCATTAATCTGCGCTGTAACACCATCACCCGGTTTTACAGTTATAGGTTTATCGCCGCTCAGCATCAGCCAGGCAATAATTGCACCGGCAATTACAATGCCTGCCAATACTGACAGAATTACTTTCTTATTTTTCATCTGGCTGCTTTTCCTCCTCCGGTGGGGTGTATGGTGTATTCCAGCGATGCTGGAACCACAACCAGTTATCAGGATATTCCTTGATTATTTTTTCAACTTCCTGAGTCATTTTCAGGGTAACATTATAATCATCCAGCTTTTGGTCGCCGGTGAATTCATAATGGATAGGGTCGCGTACAATCGCTTTATGGCCATAGCCGTCAGGCTTACGTACTATAAAAATCGGCACAATAGGTGCTTTGAATTTACGGGAAAAATATGCCGGTCCGTTAGGCGTTGATGCCATCTTGCCCAAAAAAGGAACAAAGATACCGTCATAACCGCCATCCTGGTCAGCTATCAGGCCCAGCATACGGCCCTTCTTCATAGCACGCGCACAGCCGAGGATTTCACTTGTACCACGCGAAAAAATTTCCTGGCCTACGCCCTTGCGCAGCTCATTCATAAAATCGCTGTAAACACGGTTAGGCTGCGGTTTTTCTACCGCACTCAGCGGAAAGCCGTTCAGCGCCAGTGCAGCTCCCAGCCATTCCCAGTTATCCATATGGCAGGCCAGCATAACAACGCCATGCTTCTCCTTAAGCGCATCCCACAGAACCTCCGGACGGTCAAATGTTACCAGACCGCGGATATTATCCTTGTTCAACGCCGGCATATACATAATTTCCATAAAGGTTATGCCAAGCTTCACAAACAGCGATTTGATTGTAGCCTCGGCCTGCTCCTGACTATAGCCTAAGCGCTCGCGGATAGTTTCCTCTGCACGCACACGCTGCTTTTTGGCAATTTTATGATAGAGGTGGCCCATACCCTTACCGATAACCACAACTGCCTTATAGGGCAGCCAGGAAATTACGGTACTCATTGTTTTTAATAAATAATAAAGCCACATTATTGTCTATCTCCTTGTCCAGCTTGCTCATATGAAGCAACAATTTTTTCCCATTTGTCCTGAGCAGCTAAAATATACTCTATTGCCTCGCGGACAGCACCTCTGCCCCCAGGATTATCCAAGCCTATATCAGCTGCATCATACACATCCTCTGCAGCATCATCGGGAGCAAAGGTAAGACCGCTCTCGGCAAAGGCCGGCAAATCATTGAGGTCATCGCCGACATAAGCAACCTCTTCTACCGACAGCCCACGCAGCCTTCTTAAGGAACGCAGCGCTTCACGCTTATCCTTCGCGCCTTCGATAATGGTTGTTATGCCCAGCTCTTCGGCTCTGCGGTGAATAATTTCGCTTTTGCGTCCGGTAATAATTGCTACGTCAAGACCATTACGCAAAGCACAGCTGATGCCCATGCCATCCTTTGCGTTAAAGCCCTTAAAGCATTCTCCGTCTGCCGCAATATAGATAGTTCCGTCAGTCAGTACACCGTCAACATCTAATGCTAGCAATTTAATTGCTCTAGCTGCTTCTATAAATTCGTCATCCTCATCCTGTGCATCGTCGAACCAGCTGATCATTATACCACTCCTTGCCTTACAAGGTCGGTCATATGCAGCAGGCCGATAACCTTATTGTCTTTGTCAATAACAGGCAATACTGTAATCGGTTTCGGCTTGTTGCTTTCCATAAGATGCAGAGCCTGTGCTGCCAGCTTGTCTTCGGTAATAGTTTTCGGAGACTTCGTCATCAGCTCGCAAACCGGACGCTGCAGGAAATCAACACCCTTGCTCAGACCGCGGCGGATATCACCGTCGGTAAGCACGCCCTGCATAACGCCGTCCGCATCAACAACGGATACGGCACCCAGACCTTTATCGGTAATAACAAACAAAGCGTCCTGTACCTTGGTATCTGCCAGTACAGTCGGGTTCTCCTCGCCCTTATGCATAATGCTGCCTACGGTCAGAAGCAGCTTGCGTCCCAAGCTGCCGCCCGGATGGAAGATAGCAAACTGGCTTGCGGTAAAGTTATGCTTTTTGAGCAGCGCCAAAGCCAGCGCATCACCATAGGCCAGCGCTGCGGTCGTGCTGCTCGTCGGAGCTAGGCCAAGCGGGCAGGCCTCCTTGCTGACACCTACATTAAGTACAACGTCGGCATTCTTGCCAAGTGTTGAATCAGGCTTGCCAACCATAGCAATAATCTTTGCCCCGATGCGGCGCAAGGACGGCAGGATATTCAAAACCTCACCAGTTTCACCGCTGTTGGAGAGAGCAATAACAACATCGCTTTCCGTAACCATGCCCAGGTCACCGTGAATACCCTCTGCAGGATGCAGATAAAAGGATGGTGTGCCGGTGCTGGCAAAGGTTGCAGCCATTTTACGGCCGATAAGACCGGATTTACCCATACCGGTAATAACGGTACGGCCCTGACAGTCTAAAATCAAATTTACTGCCGCAGCAAAATTTTCATCTACACGCGGCACCAGCTCTAAAATCGCTTCTGCCTCCATGCGCAGAACATCCTGTGCATGCTTTAGCATTGCTTCCATATTCTCACCCTACCTTTAGCCACGTACAATCTTGTCGATTGCCAGCACGTCGGTCAATAATTTTTCCAGATTATCCAGCTTAACCATGTTCGGGCCGTCGCTCAGTGCCTCTGCCGGATTATCATGCACCTCTAAGAACAGTGCATCAATGCCTACAGCCGCAGCAGCACGTGCCATATGCGGAACATATTGGCTCTGGCCGCCGCTGGAGGTGCCTTGGCCACCGGGAATCTGTACGCTGTGAGTAGCATCCATAACTACGGGATAACCAAGCTCACGCATAATAGCCAGACCGCGCATATCGGTTACCAGTGTGTTGTAGCCGAAGCTTGCACCGCGCTCGGTAAGCATAATGTTATGATTGCCTGCTTCCTCAACCTTTTTGATAACATTTTTCATGTCCCAAGGTGCCAGGAACTGGCCTTTTTTTACATTGACAGTCTTGCCGGTTTTGGCAGCTGCATAAACCAAATCGGTCTGACGGCACAGGAACGCCGGGATTTGCAGAATATCTACAACCTCGGCAGCCTTTTCAGCCTGCCAGGGCTCGTGGATATCGGTTACTACAGGAACGCCCAGATCCTTTTTAATCTGAGCCAGAAGCTTTAAGCCCTCTTCAATGCCTGGTCCGCGGAAAGAAGCATAAGAGGAACGGTTAGCCTTATCAAAGGAAGCCTTAAATACATAGGGAATGCCCAGCTTGTCGCAGATTGCTTTTGTACGCTGACCAATCATCAGGCTGCGCTCATAGCCTTCGAGCACGCAGGGACCTGCCATCAGCATCAGGGGATGGCCCTGACCTACTTCATAATTACCAACTTTAACGATTTGCATAAGTATCCTCCAGCTTATTTATTCATTTTAGCAAACAGCTCATTGACTGCTGCCAAATCCTCGGGGGTATCAACACCGATGCCCTGGAAATCGCTTTCCAGAACTTTAATCTTATAACCATTTTCCAGTGCACGCAGCTGCTCCAGGCTTTCCGCTCTTTCCAGCGGTGTCGGCTGCAGTGCTGCATATTTCAGCAGGAAGCTGCGGCGGTAAGCATAAATGCCTACATGCTTGTAAACCTTGTAGCCCTCCGGCTTATTGCGCGGATACGGCATCAGGCTGCGGGAGAAGTACAGTGCATAGCCGTTAAGGTCGGTTACAACCTTTACGGCAGCAGGATTGTTGTAATCCTCCTCGTTCATAGCAACCTTCAATGTTGCCATCTGCAGCTCGCTGTCACCGGTAAAGCATTCAGCAAGACGGTCAATAACCTCAGGCGGAATCATCGGCTCATCACCCTGTACGTTAACGATAACATCAACATCGGGATAGTTCAAAGCTACCTCAGCCAGACGGTCGGTACCGCTCGGATGGTCGGGAGATGTCATCATTGCTTTGCCGCCGAAGCCGTCTACAGCCTTTTTGACAAGCTCATTATCGGTAGCTACAACTACCTCATCCGGCAGCTTAGCCTGGCAGGCACGCTCATAAACGTGCTGAATCATCGGCTTACCTGCAATCAGGGAAAGCGGTTTGCCCGGAAGACGGGTAGAAGCATAACGTGCGGGAATTACGCATAAAACTTTCATTTTTTATCAAGCTCCTTTTTAATGGCATGATCAATATATTCTTTGAACTTATCCATGCCCTCGGTAATGCAGATATCCATATTCAGGATATACAAAGGAATTTCGCGGGCAGAATAAATAAATTCAGTCGGTATCTTAACAGCATCCTTCGCTGTAGTAACCATTGCTACAGCCTTTAGGCTGCTGGCACGCTCGTTGATGTACTGCATTTCCAGCATACCGTAATCGTGATGGTCGGGATAGCGTACAGCCTCCATGATATTCAAACCGATACTGGAGAGAGTCTGTTCGAAGGATGACGGGTTGCCTATTGCGGAAAAAACCATAACATCCTTGCCGCGCAGCTCTTCCAGATCCTTGATATTTTCGGAAATGCCCTTGTACCAGTCGGCAATTTCCACAAAGTTTTTCGGATGGTGAATACTTTCTACAACCGGAGCCTTGTCATTATATTTGGCAATGGTATGACGCAGCTGAATGCGGCTCAGCTTGCTGCTCTGGTCGGTTTTGGTCAGCAGGAACAAATCACCGCGGCTCAGGTTTTCGAGCGGCTCGCGCAAAGTACCGCGAGGCAGCACGCAGCCGTTGCCGAACATATTCAGCGTATCTACCAGAACTACATCCAGGTCGCGCTCCAGCTGCCAGTGCTGATAGCCATCGTCCATAATGATAACCTCGGCATTCAGCTTTTCAACGGCATAACGGCCGGTAACGGCACGGTTTTTGCCGATGATTACCGGAATACCCGGCAAAGTCTTGGCCATCAGGTAAGCTTCGTCACCTGCTTCATAGGCAGTCATGAAAATCTTATTGCCGTCGGAAACTACGCCCAGCTCCTTGCCCCAATGCGAACGGTAGCCGCGGTTCAGGATAACAACACGATAGCCCATAGACTTGATAATTGCCGCCATCTTCTGGGCGGTAGGAGTTTTACCGGTGCCGCCGACGGTAATATTACCGATAGAGATAACGCAGCAGTTCAGCTTTTTTCTGTGCAGCAGGCCGCAATTATACATAGACAGCTTGCAGCAAACGCCGAATTCGTATAAATAAGACATGCCACGCAGAACTGCCAGCAACAGCCAGCCGAAGAACGGAGTTTCCGGACCATAGGCAACCTGCATAACATATTGGATAATCGCATCACCGTGACGCAGGCGTCCGCCGCCTTCATCCGTCAGGTTACGCGTATTAATTGGATAGCTTTTGTATTCACGGGCAGGCACAGCAGTTAAATCAAGCAGCTCCTTGAGATAATGGATACTGCGCACATCCGCGCCGCGGTTCTCTTTAATAACCTGCAAAGAAGCTGCACCCATCTGCGCACGACGCTCGTCATTGCCCAGAATATCCAGCATTTCCTTCGTCAGCTCATCATTATTGTTAACCATCTTGCAGGCCTTAACCTTGCTCAACAGTGCATAGGAATCCTTAAAGTTCTGCATGCTCGGGCCGACGAGAATCGGTTTGGCATGAGCAGCAGGCTCCAGTACGTTGTGACCGCCGGTATTGCTGAAGGAACCGCCGACGAAAACAACATCGCCTACGGCATAAATACGTCCCAGCTCACCGATGGTATCGATAATCAGCAAAGGATATTCCTTGCGCTCACCGCTTTCCTCCAGCATCTTGGAACGGAAGCCTGTTTCATAGCCGTAATGGCTTGCCAGCTTGGCAATTTCCTCCGCTCTGGCAGTTTTACGCGGTGCGATAATCAGACGCGCATGCGGATATTTTTCACGGATGCACTTAAAGGATTCAAAGAGCACTTTTTCTTCGCCGGGATGCGTAGAGCCGGCAACGATAATAGGATAATCCTCCTTCAAGCCAAGCTCAAAGCGATATTTTGCCAAATCCTCCGGCGTAACCTCCGCATAGGTCTGGTCAAATTTGGTATTGCCGGTAACAAAGATTTTGCTGCGGTCGGCACCGAGATGCGCAATATAATCGGCATCAATGCTAGACTGCATACAAAAGCGGGTTACGGTATTGAGCATATCATCCCAGATACCATAAAGATATTTGTAATTTTTTACGGATTTTTCGGAGATACGGCCATTTACCATCATTACAGGTATATGGCGTTCACGGATAGCGCGCAGGAAATTAGGCCACAGCTCTGTTTCTACCGGCATAAAGACACCGGGATGAATACGCTTGACCAGAGATTCTGCGACAAACGGTAAATCCAGCGGGAAGTAGATAATAGCATCTGCTTCGGGAATAATCTGCTTGGCCATGTTATAACCGCCTACGGTAAAGGCAGATACCAATACCGGGCGCTCGGGCATTTCCTTGCGGATTTGTTTAACAAGCGGACTGGTGGCAACAATTTCGCCTACGGACGCACCATGAATCCATACGCAGTCCTTGCCGGCAACCTTGGCGATATCCTCTTCATCTACACAACCGAGGCTCTGCTTAAAGCGCAAGGCGAAGCCTTTTTCTGTAAACAGGCGGTAAGTGTAATAGGGGACAATAAAAATTACCAGCACTATTAAAATAAGAATATTGTAGAGTATATACATTTACTAACCTCTTTTCGCCTTACTTGGCTTCCTTGCTGCGATACTGAATCTTATACAGATGCGCGTACAGCCCGTCCATAGCCATCAGCTCATCATGGTTACCCTGCTCGATAAGCTGGCCCTTTTCCAAAACCATAATCTTATCAGCATTTTTAATCGTCGAAAGACGATGCGCAATAACAAAGGACGTTCTGCCTACCATCAGGCGGTCCAGAGCCTCCTGTACCACGCGCTCGCTTTCCGTATCGAGTGCAGAGGTTGCCTCGTCGAGAATCAGAATCTGCGGGTTCTTCAATATTGCCCGGGCAATAGAAATGCGCTGACGCTGACCACCGGAAATATTCATACCGCGGTCACCCAACATTGTTTCATAACCGTTAGGCAATTGCATAATAAAGTCATGGGCATTCGCAGCCTTCGCTGCAGCCTCTACCTCTTCACGTGTCGCATCAAGACGTCCGTAAAGAATGTTATCATAAACAGAACCGTTGAACAGCACTGTTTCCTGCGGTACAATACCAACCTGCTCACGCAGAGAGTCCAGTGTAACCTTTCGGATATCCTGGCCATCAATCGTAATACTGCCGTTAGTCGCATCGTAGAAACGTGGCAACAGGCTGGCTACGGTAGACTTGCCAGCACCGGAAGGACCGACAAAGGCAATCATTTCGCCGGGCTTAACCTCGAAGGAAACATGGCTGAGCACCTCTTCGTTCTTATTGTAAGCAAAGCTTACATCATTGAAGCGTACATCGCCCTTCACCTTAGGTAACGCTTTAGCATCAGGTGCATTTTTAATAGCCTCCGGCAAATCCAATACGTCGAAAACACGCTGCGCTGCAGCCAATGCCTTCTGAATATTGCCGATAACACGGCTTAAACGTTTAATCGGGTTAGAAATATTAACAGCATAGGTCAGGAAGGCTACCAGAGAGCCTGCGGTAATGCTGCCGTTAATAACACTGTTGCCGCCGTACCAGAGAATAATGGAAACGCCGACAGCCGCAACAAATTCAATCGTCGGGGTGAGCGTTGAAGAAAGCTGCGCATACTTCATGTTGGCGCGGAAGTTGTTCATGTTTTCCTTGTCGAATCGCTCTACCTCATAGCCTTCGCGCACAAAGGATTTGATAACACGCGGAGAGGAAGCAACCTCCTGCAGTACAGAGGTAATATCAGCAGCAGCCTCCTGAATACGGCTGCCGGATTTACGGATGCGCTTACCGAAGCTGTCAATGAAGAACAGTACAACCGGGAAGGTTGCAAAGGTTACGAGGAACAGCTTCCAGTCCAGATACAGCATCATAGCGATAGATACGATAAGAATAACGCTTTCGGTAAACATTTCCACAACGTTTTCTACCATTGCGGACTGCAACGCATTAACGTCGTTAGTAACATAACTCATAATGGTACCGGTTTTATGCTTGTCATAAAAGCTCATACTTAAACGCTGCAGCTTTTCAAAAACATCCCTGCGGATATCAATAATCACACGCTGACCGACATAGTTCATCAGATAGCTTTGTCCGTAATAGGAAACACCGCGGATAATAAAAACAACCACAATGCTGATTACAATATAGTTCAGCATAGATGTATCCTTATCACGCAGAACCTGGTCTACCATGTCCTTGATAACCCAGGGCAGATAAGCAGTACAGCCGGAGGCAATGCCGGTGCAGATAAGCGCTGCCAGCGCACGCATCCAGTAGGCTTTAACATATTTCAATGCTCGAAGGTATAAATTCATTTTCTCTCCTCAGTTATTTTTAAGATTAATTGAGCAACGCGGTTTACCGCACCTGGCTCACCCAGTCTGTGCTTCATATATGCCAAATCGCTTTGCAACTGTGCCTGACGCTCAGGCTGCAAAAGCTCGACTGCAGTTTTTGCTAATTTTTCCGGGGTGAAGTCCTCCTGCAGCAGCTCCGGCATAATCGTTTTGCCCGCAACAATATTCGGCAGACCGATATTGGGGATGTTGATTACCAGACGCGCGATAAAAGCATTCAGTGCGGAAGTACGGTAAACAATAACACTCGGCAAGCCGCACAAAGCAGCCTCCAGCGTTACCGTACCGCTGGTAGCCAGCGCCAAATCCGCTACACTGAACAAATCATAGTTATGGCCTTCGGTAATTTTTACCTCAATGCCATACGCCGCAATTTTTTCCTGCAGCATAGCAAGCGGAATTGTGTTAGCGCGCGGCATAACAAACTGCACATCCGGCAGCTGCTGCTTTAAAAGCTTTGCACCTGCCAGCAGCGTCGGCAGCATTTTTTCAATTTCCATCAGACGGCTGCCGGGCATCAGCAATATCAGCTTTTTGCCGGGCTGCTTGCCGGCCCAGGCTTCAGCCTCGGCCTTTGTCATTGTAGGATGTACAATATCCAGCAGCGGATGACCTACAAACTCTACGGGAGCACCTGCTTCCTTATACACATCGTATTCAAAAGGAAAGATGCAGGCAACCTTATCCACTATTTTCGCAACCTTTTTGGCACGGCCCTTGTTCCAGGCCCATGCCGACGGAGCAATATATGATACAACGGGAATTCCTTTATCGTGAGCCAGCTTTGCCAGCTTCATGTTAAACCCCGGATAGTCGACAACTACCAGACAGTCCGGCTTGCGTTCGTCCATAATGCGCGCAAAATCACTGCGTAGACGGAATAAATCAGGCAGCTTGCGGATAACCTCTACAAAGCCCATTACGCCGTGATCCTTAATATCCCACAGCACCTCGCCGCCGGCCTGACGCAGAGCGTCGCCGCCCATACCAAAGACCTCGGCCTTGCTATCAAGTTTTTTTATAGCAGCAGTCACAGCAGCTGCATGGATATCGCCAGAGGCTTCTCCGGCAGATATTAATATTTTCGCCATGATGTCTCCTTGCATTTACCTATATATATTCAGTATATATTATAACACAAAAAGCGGCTGACATAAGCTATCAGCCGCTAAGAAATACGAAATTTTTCCGATATTTATTTTACAAGAATAGTAATATTATGTTCATCTGCCAGCGCAATCACCTTTTCGCGCTCCGGAATGATAGTATTACCTGCTTCAATAATCGCTCCGGTAGCACCGGCGTGAATCATTGATTCAATCGTCGTTGTACCGAAACCGGGAATATCAAAGCGTTGGTCCTGCTTCGGCTTGGCAGCCTTGGCTACGATAACGCCGCCCTTGCCTAAAAAACCGCCGCGCAGAATGCAGGCATCAGTGCCTTCAATCGCTTCTACCGCCATAACGGCGCGATTTTTTACAACAACGGTCTGACCGATATCCAGTCCGCCGATGGCTTTGGCCATCTCAAAGCCGAATTCCATATCCGCAAGCTCTGCCTCCGTAGGCTTACGCTTGGTCAGGACACCGGGCGGCGGCAGCAACGGTTTAATCAGCAAGGTCTGATCCATAACCTCAATGCCTTCGTCCTCCAGCTCCTTGACAATCGCATTCATGATAGTATCATCCTTGCGGTCCGGAATGGTAGCCAAAATTTTTATCGCCCGCAGATCAGGAACAATCCTGCCTGCTTTGTACAAAACTTCCTTTGTTACCTTGCCGATCATGGTGACCTTGGTAACCTTATTTTTTTTCAGCGTAGAAATAATCTTGCCGATTTTGCCGATGTTAATATCGTAATAAACATCAACACTGCCGGGCAGCTCCTCGTCAATACCAGGAACAACACCTACAGCGACAACATGGTAACCCAGCTCTTTCGCTGAGCGTGCTACCTCTACCGGCAGATGTCCGACACCTGAAAGTACGCCCAGCACCTCCATAGCCTTAGCCTCTGCGTGTACGGATGATGCCGCGTTCTACATTACGCAGGAAACGCATCAGATGTTCCATGGGCTCGGAGCTTGTCAGCTCCTGCTCCATAGTGCTGATTGCTTCCTGCAGCGGCAGACCGCTGCGATAAAGAATGCGGAAAGCCTTTTTCAGCTCACTGCGTTCCTCTACCGGCATACCTGCGCGGGAAAGACCTACGCTGTTCAGACCGGAAACAAAAGCAGGATCACCGGCGCAGATCATGAACGGAGGAACATCCTGGGTTACACGTGCCATACCGCCGATCATTACGTTACGGCCAATCTTGCAGAACTGGTGTACCGCAGACAAACCGCCGATAACAGCACGGTCTTCAACGATAACGTGACCTGCAAGTGTTGCAACGTTAGACATAATAACATTATTGCCCACGATGCAGTTATGTGCAACGTGAGTATAGGCCATCATCAGGATGTTGTTGCCGATACGGGTTTCGTTGCCTTCACCGCATGCACGGTGAACAGTGCAGCATTCACGGAAGCTGCCGCCGTCACCGATAATGGTATAGCTTTTTTCACCTACAAACTTTAAATCCTGCGGTACCGCACCAATAGAGCAGCCTGGGAAAAAGTGGCAATTCTTGCCGATTTTAGTATATGGATGGATAGTCACATGCGCACCAATCACGCAACCGTCGCCAATCTCCGTATCTTCGTCGATGACAGCATAAGGACCTACGCTTACGTCCTTGCCAATTTTAGCAGACGGATGAATGATTGCAGTTTCATGGATACCACTAGTTGGCATAATAACCGAACTCATTATTTTCACTCCCCAAATAAGATATTAATCAAGCAATTAAATATAAATATAATACTATAATCACAGGTATCCACGATTTTTAACATTACAAAAACCACAGTTAAATGAATTTAGCATTAATTTTAGCTGTATTGCTCGCTTATTCTACCAATTACAGCTTTTTTGTATTTTGCTGATTAATTTTCTTTCGGGTCCATAATAGCAAAGGTGCAATCGCATTCGCAGGCAACCTTGCCGTCAACCTTGCCCTCGCAATGAATGATACCCATGCTGCCGCGCATAATTTTAGTTACCTCAGCGGTGGTTACGACTTGGTCACCGGGCACAACCTGCTTGCGGAAGCGTACATTGTCTATTTTAGCGAAAACAGCAATCTTGCCGCGGTTTTCTTCCGGATACAGCATAGCAACGCCGCCAACCTGAGCCATAGCCTCAATCAGCAGAACGCCGGGCATAATCGGTTCATTAGGGAAATGACCTAAGAACTGCATTTCATTAGCGGTAATATTTTTAATACCTACTGCGCGCTTCATAGGCTCAACTTCCAAAATGCGGTCAACCAAAAGCATCGGATAACGATGCGGCAGAATCTTTTTAATTTCGTTAATATCTAATACTGTCATTTATTACTCCCCCTTTGTTCTGTAAGCCTGAATTTGTTTAGCGATTTGCGAATTAAAGGCATGTCCTGTTTTTACGGCAATAACATGTGCTTTAATCGGTCCCAGCAGATACAAATCGCCAATGGCATCAAGAATCTTGTGTCTGATCAGTTCATCGTCAAAACGCGGCACAGAAAGAATTTTTTCATCATCAAAAACAACTACATTCTCTAACGAACCGCCAAGGCCCAGTCCCATCTTACGAAGCATTTCCAACTCGGAAGTAAAAGCCACTGTTCTGGCAGCCATAATATCCTTTTTAAAGCTCTCCTTATCGAGCAGGATATCGAAATACTGGGTTCCCAGCATCGGATGACTGTTGATAGATGTAAAAGAAATTCTGTAGCCGTCATAAGGTAAAATAACGATATAACGGTCATTGTCATAAACGGAAAATGCTTTATCAACGGCATATATATGACGTTCTGCCTCCTGCTGCACCGGTTCTGCTTTTTCAATCAGCTCGCAGAAAACCTTGGCACTGCCGTCGGTTACCGGCGGTTCCGGGGAAGACATTTCGATACGGATATTATCAATCGCCATCATAGACAGCGCACCCATAAGATGCTCAACTGTAAAAACCTCAGCACCGTTTGCACTAAGTGTTGTTGCCTTTACCGTGGAGCTTACATTCTCCGGCAAAGCCTTTATTTCCGGTCTGCCCGGTAAATCGGTACGGACGAAGACAATGCCTGTGTCAGCCTCTGCAGGCTTCAGTGTCATCAGTACATCCTTGCCGGAATGCAGACCAATGCCTGAATAGGATACCTCTTTAGCAATTGTATGCTGGTATTCCTTTTTTTGCTCGGTCATTTTGCTCCTCCTTTATCAAATTTATTTTTTTCTGCCAAAACGTTGGCGTCCGTCTTTCCAACGGTCATGCACCCAGAACCACATTTCCGGATGCGCAATAATCTCATGCTCCAGTATTGTCACCAGCTCACGGGTTACCGCATAAAAATCCTGCTCCTTGTTTTTTGTTTTCGGGGTGTACAGGGGAGGATAAATTTTAGCCGTACAGGTGCCATCTGTATTGTTGTGCAGAAATATCGGTAAAATCGGTGAACCGTAGATACGCGAAAGTGCCGCCGGTCCCATAGGGATAACAGAATCCTTGCCGAACAGGTCAATGCGTACGCCATCATCGTTTGTATCCTGGTCATAAAGGATGCCCAGAAGATTTTTTTCGCGCAGCATACGGCTGATAGCCAGCAGGCCATGCTCGCCACGGTTATAGGTAACCTTCTGTCCCACCATCTGGCGGAATTCATTGATAAGCTTATCCATATGACCGTTGTTCTGCTTACGGGTAATAGAAAGCATCGGGTAACCGTGCAGCGCTACGGTAGCGCCCAAAAGCTCCCAGTTGCCGTAGTGACCTGTAGCCATAATGACGCCCTTGCCCTGAGCATAAGCAGCCTCCAGATATTCCAGGCCCTCTACCTTTACCTTCTTGTCAATATTATCCTTATTCAGCAGCGGGAAGCGCATAACCTCAACAACCATGCGGCCGAAGCGGTGCAGACTGTCTGCAGCGATTTCCGCAGCTCTTGCTTCGTCAACCCCCAGGCATTCGCGGATATTGGCCTCTGCCATCTGCATACGCCAGCGCGGTACAACTGCCACTGCTACGCTGCCCAGGAATTTTGCCACCAGCTTGCGCAGCCACATGGGGGAGATGCACATAAATTTACTAAAAAGCTTGACTATATAATAACCTAACAAGCTTTCACCACCCTATTATTTTTTCAGCTCTGCCAGTTCCTTTTCCAGAGCTTTGACGCGCTTGAGCATATCGCCCACCTTGCGCAGATTTGCTTCCTGACGCAGCCATTCCTTCATAGGCATAGCAGGGAAGCCGCCCATAACGGAATTGTCGGGAACATTATTGGTAATACCCGTTTTGCCGCCAAAGACGCAGTTGCTGCCGATAGTAATATGACCGACAGTACCAACCTGACCGGCAAAGGTAACATTGTTGCCTACGGTTACGCTGCCGGAAATACCTACGTGAGCAACAACCAGGCAGTTTTCACCTAAGATATCGTTGTGGCCGAGATGTACCAGGTTATCGATCTTGGTGCCCTTGCCAACGATAGTGCTGTCAACGGTAGCACGGTCGATACAGGTGTTGTTGCCAATCTCTACATCATCCTGCAGCACTACATTACCGGTCTGCAGCACCTTGCTGTGCTTGCCGTTTTGGGTAATATAGCCAAAGCCGTCGCCGCCGATTACAGAACCGGACTGCAGAATAACTCTGTCGCCCAGTACACAGTCCTCACGGATAGTGGTATTAGGATAAATAGTACAATCCTTGCCCATTTTTACGCGCTTGCCGACATAAGCATGCGGATAGATTACGCAGCCGTCGCCGATTTCGGCATCATCCTCAACAACAGCAAATGGCTGAATAGCAACATTGCTGCCGATTTTTGCCTTCTTGGATACATAAGCATAAGGACTGATAACACGCTCAACCTCTTCCTGCGGACGGAACAGCTCCAGCAGTGCGGCAAAGGCTGCACGCGGGTTGGCAACTCTGATAACCGGGCGTCCGTCAAGCTCCGGATCCTCGGGACTGAGAACCATTACGCCTGCCTTGCTGAGATGGCAGTGCTCTACATGAGGCGGCACTGCAAAGGAAATATCCTTAGGACCTGCCTCAACCAGTCCGTTAACGCCGGTAATGCGCAATTCGGGGTTATCATGCTCTACCGTGCCCTTTAAAAATTCAGCTAATTCTTGTACACTCTTCTCCATTTCATACCTCCACCATAAAGCGGCTTACGCAAAAAGCGGACGGACTATCCGCCCGCTTCAGGGTGCTGCTATTATTTCATTTTTGCAATTACATCGCCGGTAACATCGGTACCGCCCTGAGGAACGGCACGCTTGTCTAAAATAGCGCCCAGCTTTTTCTCGTCGGCAACTTGCTTCAGAGCAGTATCCAGACTGGCCTTCAGCTTATTTTGTGCTTCGCTTTGAATCAGCTTGGCTTTAGCGCCGTAATCTTCGGCAACCTTTTTGGCATCATCGCCGGTTTTACCTGCCATATCCTTATCCATCTGGGTTTTCAGATCGGTCATTTTTTTAGTTACATCTTCCTGAGTGGTTTTTACGATAGGAGCTTCAGCTTCAATCTTGCTCATATCAACAGTACCAAAATCGGAATTACGTCCGCTGCAGCCGAAAGTAAACATAGATGCTGCAATCATCAGACCGGCAATAATTTTTTTCATAATTTTTAACCTCACTTAATTATAGCTCATATCAGGCCTGGGCACTTAACAATGTCATGCCTTTTTCAAGGCCTTGATTATAGCAGCGGTAATATCCTCTGCCTTCATATTAACTCTAAACTTATTGAAAACAATAGTATAGCCGCGCTCATGCGCCAGCTTCACAGCCTGGCTTTCGATATCCTGATTGATTTGCTTCTTCAGGCTATCGTTCTTTTCCTGCTGCTTATCAATTTCTCTGTCTATAATACTCAGTGCATTATTTAAGGCCTTCGGTGCCGCGTCAAGCATTTCCTTATCGCGTTCCTCCGGTGATTTAAGCTGCTGCATAGCCTGAGCATGCTGCTGCTGCGCCATATCGCGCATCCGCTGCTCGGCCTCTGCCTTGTACGGCAGTACCTTGGCATCAACCAGACGGTGTTTTTCCGCCTGCAGCTCGGCAATCTGCGCACCGCGCTCCTTCTGCAGCTCCTGCAGCTGTTTTTCAACGGCCTGACGTTCATCAGGCTTCATTTTAACAGTCTCCAGTATAGCACGCAGATTAAATATTTTCAGCTTATAGGCTTCTTCAACATTCTTTTTGCGTTCTGCCAGCTGATTGTCAGCTTCTGCTTCGGCCTGGGCCGCAAACTTCTGCAGTTTGGCATTTTCAATCTCCCTCTGTTCTACCATACGGGTATTGAAATCAGCCTCCATAAAACTTTGCTGGCTGAGCTGCCGCAGACTGCGCAGCTTATTCAGGCTGCTTAGCTGCGCCTTGGCCAGCTCTTCCTGACCTTTACGCTTATTAAGCAGATCCTGCAAAATTTTTTCTCCCTGCTCCAGCTTCGCATACTGAGGATGAGCACTTACAGCCTGCTCCCAGTTGATAACAGCAATTTTTTCCTGCGGTCCCCGGACATTGGTACTGCATGCCGAAATCAGCAGAGCAGCTGCAATAATAGCACTTATTTTTACCAGCTTGTTCTTCTTCATGCCTGCCTCCAATAACATTGCTGTACATCCGTAAATACCGCGATTAAATTGACATTACACAAGGCAATTTGCCAACTTCAGAGCAGCAATGCGCTGAAGAAGCTGTTATTTGCCTGCCTGCATAGACTTGGCAACCTCGTCGGTAATATCTACACCGCCGAAAACAACAGTGTTCTTATCTACTACAACTGCCAAACCTTTTTTGTCGGCAATCTTTTTGATGCTGGCTTCGATTTTCTTCAGCACAGGGTCCATCAGCTCTTTTTGTTTGTTGGCCAGACGTTCCTGAGTCTGAGTATAATACTTTCTCTTTTCTGCCTCGTTCATGGTCTTGCTTTTCTCATTGAAATCCTTTTGGGCAGATTCGATTTCTTTGTTCATAGCTTCGTTAACTTTGCTCAGATCCGGGCTTTGTGCTACCAGCATCTGATAGTTAACTACACCGATAGCGGATTCGCTGGAAGCGGCAAAAGCACTCTTGCCTACACCGCTCTGCGTTACGGAAAGCGCAAAGCAGCCCAGTACGAAAATCGCTGCTACAAACAAGGAGATCAGCTTTACATTTTTAGGGTTACGCAATTTCTGCATCATAATCTAAATCCCTACCTTCTTTTCCTCATACAAAAATTCAGAAGCTACAACAGCAGAAAACAGCAGCAAGCTGCCGTCATCCGTTTTTGTACTGTCTGTTGCAATAATATATCTTATTATATCAGCCTGCGCTAATTCTTTCAAGAATTGCTAGAGATTTCCTATAAGACGCAGGTAAAATTCACTGCCGCCGTAAACATATTCCGCGCTGAGGAACTCATGAATGCGGTAGCGCACCGCAAATTCATTACGGTTATCAGCGGAAAAATGCTCGGCCCGCAAACGCCATTTAGGACTCAGGCTGTACTCCAGGCGATAATTGTTGTCGCCTATCGGTATCCGCCGTACGTAGCTCCAGCCGCTCTTGCCCCAATAATGCGTATAACCTGTGCCGAAGCGCCATTGGACGTCATCCAGGATAACCTCCGCCTCGCCGAAAATCTCATCGCGCGGCGAAATCATTTTACCAAGATGGGCCTTGCCGGAAAGGTTTTCCTTATTGCGGCCGATGTCGCCATAGCCCTCAAACCAGATTTTATAATCATCCGATTCAATCATAATATTTACGCCGAGATCAGCACCGGGCGTAATTTTAACCTCCGGGCGCAGCTGATAATTTTTTACTTCCGGCTCAGTCATGAGCTTCTCTAAAAGCTGCTGCTCCAGCTCCTGGCGATGCCTTTGCACATAAGCAACAGGCAAACCGCGCAGCTTATCGCATTCGCCGGCATATTTGTACTTCAGCTTCATCAAAAGCACATTGGGAATAGCCTCGCTGCGCAATTCGTAGCGGATATTACGCACCAGCTGTCCTACGGGATAGATAACCACCTGCACTACCGTGCGTCCGTCCTCCTGCAGCACATCCACCGCCGGCTTAAATTCCGGCAGCTGTGCCTGCACCTCGCTGCGTACCAGCTTGCGCAGTACACCGCCAGCCCAGTCACCCGCATCCACCGATGCACCGCTGATAGCCTGCTCCAGCTGAGCATGCAGCGCAGGAATGCGCCGCTCCAGCAGCGTCGCCGTCTGCGGCTCTACTCCTGAAAACTGCAAATCGATAAGCGGCTTTTCGATAACCTTGTTCCAGGGACGTGCGTACAGCTTCACCTGTGTAGTTTCGCCTACATCCAGCTTAACATCGGTAAGCTCGTAGCCGGTAAATACCCTGTCGCCGATTTCCGTCAGCAGGCTGGTATAGTCCTCCCCGGCCGCGGCAATCATCGCCGTATCCTTATCAATAAACAGCTGGTCCGCCACCACCTGCATGCTGCCGCTCATCTTTTGCAGCAGCAGCTGGCTGGTGCCGCCGTTAATATCTATAACTTGTACTTCTACACTGTTAACCGGTGCAGAAAAAGCATGCTGCAATGGCAAGATGCTTGTCATTGCAGCACAGAACAGAATCTTATTCAGCTTCATAGCCTAAATATTCTCCGCAAAATCAGAACTGTCCACCAAAGCTGAAGTGGAACTTGCCACCATCCTCGCCGTAGCCATAGTCCAGCTTAACCGGTCCCAGCGGAGAGTTGATACGCAGACCTACGCCGTAGCTGTTCTTGAGCAGTCCCATATCAAATTCATCCTCATGGCGTTTATCCCATGCATAACCATTATCGGTAAAGAGTACGCCCTGAACCTTCTTGACAATCGGGAAGCGGTATTCCAGAGTTGCCTTCAGCATGCTGTTGCCGCGGAACTGGTCATCCTCATAGCCGCGCAGAGTATCACTGCCGCCCATGGTGAAGCGTTGAGACAACGGCATATCACCGCTTGCATAGCCTGCGCCCAGGTTCAGTGCCCAAACGCTTTCGCCGCCTGCACGGAAGTAATAGCGCCAGTCAGCAGTCCATTTGGTGAAGTCAAAGTCACCGCCCATGCCGCCGGCCCATTCTACGCTGTAGCCGATGCGCTTGCCTTCATGCGGATCATAGATGTTGTCGCGGGAATCATATACGCGGCCGAAGGTAATACTGCGGGTAACACCGAAGTTTTCTTTACGGCGCTCAGCGGCAGTTTTTGGCATCCAGTCTTCATATCTATCACTTTTTGTAATAGTTCCGTCCTCATTTTTTTTGTAGAACTGATCCTCATAATACTGGTTCGGATCTTTTTCATAGCCGTCAGCTTCGCCCTTGTAGATATCATCACGGTTTTTAAGCGTAATGTAGTTGCTTATGAACTCATTATGAGTTCTGCGGCTGAAGGTAATTTCCTGACCGCGACGCTTTTTGTCGTAGCGGGCAATTTCATCGCCGTCGCTATTGTAATCGGCATATTCGTTGGTAATATCGTAAAGGTTAATGGTAGCGCTGGTTTCCTTGCTGTCCAGCCAGGGGCGGGTATAGCTGAAGTCATAGTTCTTATTATCCTCACCGCCGAACTCCCAACGCAGGTTAATCTTGTCACCGATACCGCGGAAGTTCTTATCGCCGATGGAAACCATGCCTACAAAGCCGTCGGCATTGCTGTAGCCTGCGCCGATGCCGAAGGTACCGGTATTCATTTCAACTACGGAAATTTCTACTTCAACACCGTTCGGCTCACGGCCCGGATTCAGCTTAATATTAACGTCTTCAAAATAGCCCAGGTTATATACGCGCTGCATGCTGCGGCGGGCAGCCTTGGCATTGAAGGGCTCGCCCTTCTTCAGCTTCATTTCACGGGTAACAACATAATCCTTGGTTTTTACGTTGCCCTTAACCTTGAAGCCTTCAACAATGCCTTCGTTTACAGCAACCTTCAGAGTACCGTCCTTTTCCATATGCACGTCGGTAACACGCGCCAAGATGTAGCCGTTGGAACGGTATTCCTCTTCCAGCTTCTGTACGCATTTATTAATATCCTTCAGGTTGGCAATCTTGCCCTGCTCCAGATCAAAGAAGCTTGCAACTCTTTGCTTGTTCAGTACAGTGTTGCCCTCAACATCGGTTTTTTGGTATACAGGGTTTTCCATAACATGGTAAATTACCTGTACGCCTTCCGGTACCGTCTTGAATTCCGGACGCAGGTCATAGAACCAGCCCAGATCATAAATAGCGCTCAAATCCTCGCTCAGGCCTGCTTCGGTAAACTGCATGCCGGGTTTGGTTTTCAAAGCAGCGGCAATTTCAGCCTCAGGCACAGTAACATTACCCTCAATAATCTGCTTGGTAATGGTCTTGCCAATGTAAGGAGCCAGCTTGTTTTCCTCCTGATGTTGTGACGGTGCAGTCTGCGTTACAGAGGTATCAGCACCCATAGCAGGTGTCTGAATTTCTTGGGCATAGACAGGTGCGGCCAGCATCATTGCTGTCAGGCCTACTGTCAGAGGCCGCCATAATTTTTGTTTCTTCAATTGATATTCCTCCTCATATTTCATTTAGAGTTACTCAACTCAACTCGCGCTGACTGCACTAATTTGTGCATATCGGCTTTAGATATAGTAACACGGTCGGGAGCGCCTTGTTTCTCCTGTACCGGTGTATCCTTTGGTTGCTGCTTCTGTATAGCTGCAGTCTTGGGCACCGCAGCCCGCACCGGTATTTTCTGCTCCGGCTTGACCACAGGTGCTGCCACAGGCGGCGGCAACGCGGCCTGCGCCTTCGTGCGGTAATGGTTTCTGGCAAAGCACCAGCCGCCGAAACCGGCAACTACCAGTAAAACAGCTGCACAGCCTGCCAGAACCTGCCGGTTCCAGCTCCAGGGGCGGTCCTTCTTCCGACGCAGATTTTTCAGCTCAGCCTCCGCCAGCATCAAATCAAGCTCGCCCCGTATATCCTTATTATCCATAAAGCTTTGCTCTGCCTTATCCAGACTGCTCTTTATGCAGCGGATGCGTTGAAACAATGTACGGCTTGACTGCGTCATGCTTTTACCCCTTTCTGTGCATAATTGTTTTTAATAACTATGTCTTATATAATCGTCTGCTGCCTTGAGTTTTCACAAGTCATTTCAGATGATTACAACAGATTTAGTAAAGCTAACTTGCATTTTCGCTTTTTTTCGTTATTTATCAGCCTAAATACTATTCCTTATTAAATTCATGTATAAAGCGGGAAAGCATACCGCGGATACGGCGCACACCCTGCTTCTGCAGACGGTAAACATGACCGAGGCTTACATCAATAGCATCGGCAACTGCCTGCGCCGGCCTGTCCTCCAGATACATTCCCTGCAGCACCTGCTGCTCCTTCAGCGGCAGACGGTCCATCGCCTGCGCCACCTTTTCGCAGAGCAGATGCTGTTCCGTCACCTCGCTGGGAGATGCCAGCTCCGACGGCAGAGCATCACTTAAGGTAAAGCCCTTGGACAGTTCACTGTCCAGATACAGCATGCCCTTATCCGTGCTGTGCCGCAGATAATCTACCATGCTTCCTCTGATACGGTATGAGGCAAACAGGCTGAAGGCTACCTGACGCTTATAATCATAGCTTTCCGCCGCTTCCAGCAGTCCCACCATGCCTTCCTGAATCAGCTCCATTGTATCGGCCTCAGGCAGCCTGAAGCTCGACGCAATTTTGAAAACCAACGGTTGGTAAGCTGTCATCAGGCGCTGATGCGCTGCTTCGTCACCGGCAGCTGCCTGCCGCCAAAGCTCAAGCTCTTCTTCCGGCTCCAGCAGCGAGGTCTTACGCAGCTCTTCCAAATAGCCTTGCAGCATCTGTTCACCTCCTCTCGTAAAATATTCTTTGCTTAGAACGAAATCTTATATTCCAAGCCATACCAGTCCTTCGGATCCTTCGACATATCGTAGCTGCGTGAATAAGTAACATTCATGTGCTTACTGATATCGTACTGTCCGAAAATGCTTCTGTCAACAGCATCAAAGCTTGTTGTATAACCAAGCATAAAATTATTATTAAGATATTTGCTTACTAAAACATTATACTGGTTTTTCTCATCTGCCGTCAACTCTTTATTACGGTCATAAGCGCTTTCAAAGCCGATACCGGAGCGTGTTTTGCCGGTGTAGATACGGAACTGGTCAAGTCCCAATGTCTGTTTGACAAACATCTCCACGTCACCCAGCACTGTCATCTGCAGGCCGACAGTCATCAGATTTGCCATATCATCACCGGTAACCTCGTTACTGCCTGCACTTTCGCGCTGCAGCGTCAGCATACGCACAATCGTATTTTGTGTCAGCGGCGGATCACTTGTCAGCTGCAAATCCATTTCGCTTACGGGGCCGTTAATCTTCATAAAGATATTATAACGGCTGAAGCGCGCTGTGCTGTCCAGATTTACGTTCGGCAGGAAGCTGCCGGGATCAACCCATACCAAGCCTGCCTGATTCAGCTTGAAGTCTGTCCTCAGATATTTGACTGTACCCTTATCGGCTTTAATCGTGCCGTCAATCATCGGGAAAAGTGTGCTGCCCTTAATATCGATGCCGCCCTTAAGCCAGATATCATACAGATAGCTGTTGTACAGATGTACCTTCGGTCCCAGTACCAGCTTCATATCCAAGCCTATATTGCTGTCACCCTCGCCCAGCTCAGGCACCGTCGGCATATTAATCAGCACATCATCCAGACGAAGACTGCCGGCAAGACGCGGACGGAAAGCTGTCGGCGGCTCACCATTGGCCTTACGGTTTTTCATATCAACATATTTTTCAGGCTGCAAGGTTATATCACTCGTAATCGTGCCTGTAAAAATCTTGGAGGCCAGCTGTGCCTTATCTGCTTTAATATGCAAAATATAGGCTGTATCCTCATCGGTATGCAGCGCATAGCTGCCTTCGGCACTGAGTGTGCCCTTTCCTAACTTAGCAGAAAGATTCTTCAGCTGTACGGTATTGCCGTTAAACAGCACGTCCAGATTAATATCATCAAAGACTGTGTTGATATACTTAGCCTTAACACTGCCGCCGGCTATTTTAACAGAACCGAAAAGCAGCGGCTCCTCCAGCGTACCGGCCAGACGGATTTTGCCCTGTGTATCACCTACGCCCCATTCAACCATTTTGGTGAGCGCCGGCAAAATTCCCAGGCGTGCCTTATCTAAATCCATCACAATATTCATCTGTGCATCAGGATTGCGGCGCTGCTTTTTATCACGGAACAAATCAAGCGGAATATCACCTGCTGCGCTGACGCCGTAAGCATCCTTAGTGGCAATCAGCTGCTGCAGCTTAATATTGTCGTCGGCCAGCGCCAGCATTGCGGTAAGCTCGTCCACACTTACGCCGGCAACAGAGCCGTTGGCAATTTCCAGCGAAGCCGTTCCCTGAGGATTGTCAAAGCTGCCATGCACCTGCACCAGCATATCCGTTTCGCCTTTAATTTCCGGCGGGTCCTTCATGACTGCGGTAACGATTGCCGGATTAGCCTTAACTGCGGCCACCTCTACATCCAGCAGCTTTTTCTTAAAGTCAACAGAACCGCCGACGGCAATAATTCCCTTATCGCTTACGCCGTCCTGCTCCTGCAGTCTGACATTGTCAAAATGCAGTACGCCGCCCTTATCAATGCGTCCTTCAAAACGCATGTGGGCATAATTAAGATCATGAATTTTTACATTATCGGCTGCAGCTGTAATCTTGACGCCTTCACCGTGGCCTTTGTAGCTGAACAGCAGCTGTCCCTGCATCAGGCCGTTAATATCGTAATCCTGACGTGCCATACGCAGCAGGCCGCCGATATCGCCCCAAATATTTTCCACCTTGCCCTCAATATAATGCTGTACAAGGTTAAGATTAAGGTCTGCACTGTATAAGCCGTAATTGACAGGGTCGTCACGATAAGGCTGCTTAAAGGAAGCATTCAGCTTGTTCTTATCACGTCCGTTGCTGGCAAGCGTTCCTTCCAGCTCCGTCAAAGCTTCACCATTGACAGTTATCTTTTCACTGCTGACTTCGCCGTCAAAGAAGGGGGCTGTGAGCGTACCGCTCAAATGTCCCTTGGCATTGACCTTGCCGCCTAAATCAATCGTATCATCACTTATCGGCAAATGCTCCAGATCAACATTCTTGGCATCCATAACAAAGTTCAGTCTGCGGTCGGCTGTCATGGTGCCATCCAAGGTCAGGCTGCCGTAGAAGGCATTGACTACAAAATCCTGCAATCTCAGCAGGCCGTCCTCATAAGCATAATGACCGCTGATATTATTAAACAGCTGCTTGGCGGCACTGCCGTCGGCAGCATGCACCTCGCCATGAATATAAGGATGGCTGAGGCTGCCCTTTATCTGCATAGTATTATCAAGATTACCGGTAACTATATCAGGCTTGCCCACAAGCACCATCAGCGGCTCAATGCGCACATTCTTCGTTGTCAGCGTAAGATCTGCCACAGGCTCTGCACCCTGCAGGTTAACGGTACCGTTAAGAATATGCTGTCCCTGATCCATATGTGCGGTAAAATCCTTAAAGCCCAGGATATTATCCTTCATGCTGATAATGCCATGCGCTTCATTAAGCTTCTGCGACATAAATTCAGCCTGCGCCAGTTGTACCATACCGGAAAACTCAGGAGCATCCAGCGTACCGCCTACATCAAAGCCGGTAGAGCACAGTCCGCGTCCATCCTGACCGGCCGCAGCCAGCACGGAATCAATCGGAAAATCTGCCATACGTCCGTGCACAGCCAAAGCACCATCCTTGGCCACGCGTCCCTTAGCAGCCAAGGTACCGCCGCCTTCGGCAAAAAAGCTGAGGTCATCAATAACTAAGCCCTTGCTGTCATAGCTGCCGTCAAAAGCCAGACGGTTAAGCTTCAGGCTGCGCCAGCTGATATCCATTGTATCGGCAGCAGCATGCAGCACCAGCTTATCCTGTACCTGCTTGGCCAAAACAGCCAGCTTACCGTTAATATGTACCTGCTCCTGCTGTTTGCCGGGCAGGCTCTGCGTAATCTGCTGCAGCTGGGCATCTGCCGTCAGCACCTGCTCCTTAAGGTCATAGGTACCGTTAGCGGTAACGGTGCCACCGCCGTATTGTGCGCTCACATCATGCAGCTGCACCACATCCTTAGATACATCAAACGGCACACGCAGCTTTTCCGCCTTATAGCCTTTATAGCCCAAGGCATCACTGCTCAGCACGCCAAAGCCTGAAGGAGAATCGGTGTTGCGCAAATCCGCTTCACCCTCCAGGTGTAGCTTCTGCCCGTCAACCAGAGCGTCAAGACTGCTGACGCTCACCAGATTTTCATCCGCGCGTACCAGGCCGTCAAGCTGCAGGCTGTGCTGCTCGCCTGCCAGGCTCAGCTTACCGCTGAGCGCTGCCAGCTTCACTTCACCGCTAAAGCGCTGCTTGCCGTTCTTATTCACATAAATCAGAGCAAGCTTGCCTAAGCCGCCCTGCAGCTCATCAACATTACCGTATTGCTTGGCCAAGGCAGCATAGGGTGCCAGCGCCAGCTTATCGCCGGTCAGCTTCATGCGGCCCTCGCCCTTGGTAGTCATCGTGCCGGCCAGCTTCAGCTTATCGGCGCCGCTTGTTACAGCCAAATCCACGGCAAAATCAGGATTGGCACCGCCGTTGATATTGCCTTCTACACCAAACTGCCACTTGCCCTGCGGCATAGTTACCAACAGCTCGCCCTTGTCTACCGCCAGCGTACCGTAAAAAGGCGTTTCCTCAGAATCCGACGGCTTCAGCAGATTCTGCATATTCCATTTATTTTTGTCATTCATTGTGAGATATATTTTCGGGCGCATCACATCAATCCTGCTCAGCGCACGCTCAGGCTTCTGCATTGCCAGCCAGGGTCGCAGCGTAAGCACAGTACGCGGCAGCTCCGCTACCTTCTCGCCCTTGGCATCCTTTACGACAACGTCCGTCAGCTCGGCCGTCAGGCCGCCTTCCCATTTCAGACCGCCAATAGAAACACTGCCGTTGATGTATTCCGCTGCCAGCTGCTGCATTTGCGGTATCGCCTGCTTAATGTACTTAGGCATCACCGTATGGACTAAAAAGATATAGCCTGCCGCAAGCAGTATGATTAACGCTCCGATAAATTGTAGATATTTTTTCATGACACTTCACCATTTAATAGTTTAACAAAATTCTATGACAAAAATATGACAAGACTGTTTTTTATATACTTCGACTTTTATTTATTCGACATTAGCAGAAAACATCCTCTTATTGAGAAGAAAATTCTTTAGCAGCAGCTTTTAGAGAATTTGGACATACAAAAAAGCTGGCTTAGCCTGCGCCTCACCAGCTTACTTGTATCATCAAATATTAAATTAAGCCTTAATTATTTGGCAGCTTCTTCAGTTGTTTTTGCTGCTTCGGCAGTTTTGACAGCCTGCACCTTTACGGCAGTAGCAGGATTGCTCATCGGTACGCCGATAGAGGTTTCCAGTGCTGTCTTGGAGGTATTATAATCATACAGAGCCTTAGTATAGTTGGTCTTGGCCTGAGTCAGCGCAACCTGAGCATCGAGTACATCAGTGTTGGTGCCAACGCCAGACATATAACGCAGCTGAGCGATACGGTAATCCTCATCAGCCTGCTCTACAGCCAGCTTAGTGGTACTGATACGTTTTTCTGCTTCGCGCAGTCCCAGATAATTGCTGCGGACATCCAGATTTACAGAGTCCACGGTATTGCGATATGTTTCCTCAGCCTTTTTCAAATCAGCCTCGGCACCGTGAATCTTGGACATAGTAACGCCGGTATCGAACACATTCATACTGACATTTACGCCGACACCCCATTTGCCGTTGTCATCACCGGGCCAGCTGCTGTCACTCCATTGCTGAGTAGCGCTGGCAGCAACCTGCGGCATATGACCGCTGCGGGCAACCATCAAAGCACCCTTGGCAGCATCCACGCCATATTTAGCCTGTATCAGCTCAGGACGGTGCTCGGCAGCATAAGCCAAGCAGTCATCCATGTTTTTATCATAAGCATTATAAACAAGCAGATTATCGAGCTTCAGATTGGTATCCATCGGCAGCCCGACGATTTTGTTCATGTTCGCTTCGGCAACCTGATAGGAATTTTCAGCCTGAATCAGTGTCTGTTTAGCGTTTGCCAGCTCAACCTGAGAGCGCAGCACGTCAACCTTGGCTACAACGCCAACGTCATACTGTGCCTGAACATTTTTCAGATGGTCCTCCAGACGGGTAACGGATTCCGCGCTGAGCTTTTGGATATTATCTGCCTGCAGCATATTAAAATAACCGTCGGTAACGGTAGAACGCATTTCGTTATAGGTACGCTGTACGCCAACCTCATTGTATTGATAGTTAGCCTTTGCCTGTTTAATAGTACCGCTTAATTTACCGCCGGTAAAAATCGGCAAAGAAGCACTTAGGCTGTTGGCATGATTGTTGCCGATTCCCTTGTTCCAAAGACCGGGAGCAGCTTCATGAGCATCATCATAGCCGCCGCGCTGAGTAGTATGGTTAGCAGTGATGCTGATACCGCGGCTCTGGCGGGCAGCGTTGTAGCTGGCACGTGCACTGTCAAGCTCGTATTGGGCAATGCTTACAGTCGGGTTGGTCTGGAAAGCACGCAGCATAGCGTCATCCAGGTTTAAAGCAACGGTTTCGCCGGCAAAAGCACTTTGGCCCAGTGCCATGGTCAGCGCCGCAGATAAAAGCAAGAAACGTTTTGTTAATTTATTTCTATTCATCCGAAAACCTCCATTTTCTAAAACTGACTAACCAGTCAGTAGTAAAATTATATATTTATTTAGGGCTGTTTGTCAAATATTTTTTAGAAATAAGTACGCACACCCATATAAGTATTAGCTTTATTACCGCGCACATCCATGGTTTCGCCGTAAAGCGACAGGTTATCATGCAGACGATATTCGCCGCCCAGACGCACCTTGAGATCATCAAAGTCATATAACTGGGAATACAATCTGAAATCCCTGCCTAAATCGTAGCTGGCGCCGACACCGAAGTCACCCTGCATAGCGCCCATACTGAAGGCAGCATTGCCGTACTGACGGCCTACGAGAAAATCAAATTTATTGGCATTGCCGATGTCATAACCACCCATATAAAGGAAGGTATCGTCTGCCGGGTGCAGCGTTACACCTAAGCTGCCGCGCCAGTCGCCGCCCTTGGCGGCAAAGCCGGCGTCAGTCGAAACCTTCGCTTCAGTAAGCGTTCCCAAAATCCTGTTGGCGCGCTCACTCGTTTCCTTGACGTTAACCAGCGTTTCCTTCAGCGATTTTTGCGTAACAGGATCCTTAGCTACTGTTTCCAGAACCTCGACAATATTTTCCATACGCTGGCTGGTGTCTGCCATATTCTGGGCAATTGCAGCCACATTCTGGCCTGTCTTGCCGTTATTGTCCACACCGGCCATAATGCTTTCGATATGCGCCGCCGTGCCGTTCATGCGATGGCTCAGCTCATTAATCTGATGAATCATCGAAGTAATATCCTGCTGGTTGGCTACTGCCACATCAGCCATTACCTTCGTAAAGGTATTCATATTCTCGGCAATATCATTCATATTCTTAAAGCCGGATTTCATGGACTGCTGTACTTCCTTGTCGCCAAAAACATTTTCAAAGGCGTTGGCGATATTTTCCATACGCTTTACCAGATCACCGGAGGAAGCAAAGAATTCGTCCATACCGCCGCCGGCAACACCGTTAATCGTACTGCCTTCGGCTACATAACCCTGTCCCTGCTTGGCAGGAGGAATAACGCTGACAAATTTTTCGCCCATAATACCGTCGGAAGAAATCGTAAAGGTTGCTCCCTGCGGTATTTTGATATCGTCGTTGATTTCTGTGATAACCTCTACCTTATCGGGTGCCACATTGATTTTTTTGACCGTGCCTACCTGCACGCCTGCATAGCGCACAACATGCCCAGGCATCAGTCCGCTTACCTGAGGATAGTTAATGCGCAGCTCATAGCCTTTTTTGCCAAAGCTGAAAGCACCCATAAAGGTAATAATGCCGGCCAGCACCACCGCGCCGCCTAATGCAAAGGCACCTACCTTAACCTCACTGCTGCTCATCCTTCTCCTCCTCTTTCAATTCCGTACCGTTAATAAATGCTTTAACGATAGGATTAGTGCTGTTTTTTATCTCCGCAACCGTGCCTATCTGCACAATGCGTCCATTATATAGCATAGCGATACGGTCTGCGGCGTAATAGGCCGATTCCATATCGTGTGTTACCAAAACTGAAGTTACTCCCAGCGTCTGCTGAGTTTTGCGTATCAGCCTGCTGATGGTCATCGTCATTACCGGGTCCAAACCTGAGGTCGGCTCGTCATAAAAAACCATCTGCGGCTGCATGGCCAGCGCCCGCGCCAAACCGACGCGCTTTTTCATACCGCCGGAAAGCTCTGCCGGCAACATGTGCTGCGTATTCGGCATGCCTACCATCTCCAGCAGCTTGCCGACGCGCTCCTGTATTTCCTCCTCTGGCAGCTTAAAGTGCCGCCGCAGGCCAAAGGCTACATTCTCGCCTACGCTCAAAAAATCGAACAAAGCGGAATACTGAAAAACTACGCCCATATGCTGGCGCAGGCCATCCCATTCATCCTCGGTGAAGGCGCTTACCTCCTGCCCATCGATAACAATGCTGCCGGAAGTAGGTGCCAGCAGTCCTGTCAGCAGCTTGATAATGGTACTCTTGCCGGTGCCCGAGGGACCGATAACCGCCAGCGTTTCGCCCTGACGTACATCCAAATCAAGATTATCAAGAATTACCTTGCTGCCAAAGGCCATTTTAAGTTGTCGGAGCTGAATCATAGCTTCATTTGACATTCTTCCGACTCCTTATACATATAAAACGATTGAAAGAAAATAATTGGTTATAAACACCAGAATAATTGAAAGCACTACCGAGGCCGTAGTCGCCAGACCAACGCCTTCAGCGCCGTTCGGCGCGTTCAGGCCCTTATAGCAACCCACGATAGCAATTATCGCACCAAAGACACAGCTTTTCACCATGCCGCCGAACACGTCATAGAATTCCGCCAGTGTCCTTATAGAATTTTCATAAGTAAAGCTGCCGATGCCGGCGTAATAATGCGCCACCACCCAGCCGCCGATATTGCCGATAAAGTTGGCAAAAACCACCAGCACGGGCATCATCAGCACCAGCGCAATAAAGCGCGGCACCACCAGATAGCTCACCGGATTGGCAGCCATAACACGCAGCGCGTCAATCTGTTCGGTAACCTTCATCGTGCCAAGCTCCGCTGCAATCGCCGCGCCTATGCGGCCGGCAACAACAACGCCTGTCAGCACCGGCACCAGCTCACGCGCCATAGCGATAGCCACAATGCCGCCTACGGAAGAGGACGCACCCAGACGCACGAACTCCTTGGCCGTCTGTACGGAAAATACCATACCGGTACAGAGAATCGTCATCATTACAATCGGCAGCGAATCCGCTCCCAAAAGTGCCATCTGACGCACAACCTCCTTAGCGTTGGCATCCTTCAGACGTCGCAGCGTAGCCAAAAGCAGCAGCGTCAGCTTACCGCTGGCAGCACAGAAGGCCAATATTCTGTTGCCCATTGCTTCACAGATAGATTTCAGCATTTTTACATCCTTATCTTCAGCTTTTTCTACATAATCATTATACCGCCAAATTATGGCGAATGTATGACACAAAACAGCCATACCGATACAGTAATATGAAAAATTTTGTTAAGTGAACGGAAATATCACTCGACAAAATTACTTGTCAACGGTAAGCACGATTTCGCTCTCGCCATCAATAATGAAATCAAAGGGATACTTCTGCTTGAACGGAGAGCCCTGCAGCATACCCGCAAGGCCTGCATCGTTAGCAGCAGCCTCCGGATTCGGCGGCTGCATTTGTCCCATCGCCACATCAATAATCAGCTCATTATTCTTGTCGGCCGTATTCACGCTCTTGATATAATCGCTGAGCTTGTGGCGTGTTTCCTTTTTCTTGGCAGCGGGAACACCCTCGGACTGCTGCTTGCGCAGCAATTCGATAGCCCATGCCATGCTGCTGCCGCCACGCACGTTAAGCGCCAGCTTGCCGCCGGGATGATCCTTAGGCACCTTGAAATAAACTGTCTTGGTAAATTCTTCGCCGCGATAAGGCTTCATTGTAACATCAATGGCTACCTTATCACCGGGCTTAACCTTGGCGTTCTTGGTGCGTACGTTAAGAATTTCCGCTACCTGCACCGCATTGCTGACCTCTGCCTCTACGTTAATGCCGTAAATCTGCACAGGCTCAAACTTGTTCTGCATCAGAATCGTTACAGCCTCCGTCAGCTCCGCATCCAGATTTTTCAACAGCGCGTCATTGGAATAATACATATTTTCGCGGTCAATCGTCAGCATTTCCTTCTTGCTGTCCACGCCGGTAATGGTAAAATGCAGCTTGGCCGTACCGCCGCCATTGCGGTCCACAGTCTTGCTCACAGTATTGACTACCGCCGCATCCACCATCGAAGGCACCAGCTGCTCATCGTCAATCAGGCGCATGCGCATGCTGTTGGCCTGTCCGCGGCTGCTGTCGTTGACCGTAACAAACATCGGAATAGAAGCAGGCTGTTTGCCGACCACGCCGCCGATACCGCTGGAACGGTCCTGCGTAATGCTGCCGATAGCTTCACCCAGATTGCCTACCTTATAGCTGCTTTGCAGGTTAGGAACTACACCCAGTACCCACACCTTATTCATAAAGAAATTGCTGCTGCCGCGCTGCATAAAGGGATGGCCGAAGGCCAGAATCTTACCGCTGTCATCGGTCCAGGTAACAGTGCCGAGAGCGCCAAGAGTCATATCACCCTGCATCAGAGCAACACCGACGCTGCTGCCGGGCTCCAGCGGCTTATCGCTGGAAGCTCCTGTGCCGCCGCTGTTGACAGCAGTCAGGCCGAAGGGCTGCAGCTTCTCCTGCAGATATTCCATACCGTATTCCGTAAAACCGCCTGCCATCAGCGCCGTTCCCTTAGGAATCCAGTCTGCCGGCAGCTCTCTCGGCTCGTCCAGAAGCGGCAGCATTTTGCCGATCGGTGTCAGAAAGCAGTAATGCGGGTCGTTGAAGGTCTTGCCGAAGGCCACAGCACCGACAAGTCTGCCGTCTACATAAACAGGACTGCCGCTCATGCCCTGAGCAACACCGCCTGTCTTTTCAATCAGATCGCCGTAAAGGCGCACAAAAATATTATAACCCATAGCTTCACTGCCGTTGACACCTAAAATTTCTACATTGAAGGTTTCAATAGTATCACCGCTGATAACGGTTTTGCCTATGCCCTGCATACCTGCGCGCAGGTCACGCACCGGCATCAGAGGAACATTGGCGGCAGCTGCCGTCAGCAGCTGGCAGCAAAACAATAATGCTAATAAAAATACTCTCATACTCGCTCCTAAAAATAAAATATTTACCGGTCCGCTTCCGGTATTTGGCTCTATAATACTACAAAAACCGGCGGCTAAGAAGCTCGCCGGTTTTCTTTACCGTTATTCACTAACCTTAGCTACAACCTGCTGTGCCTCAATCTTATCACCGGGTTTAACCAGTACCTGGCTAACCTTACCTGCAGTTGTAGCACGTGCAGCAGCAATACTGCCGCCAGCTATAGATTTTACCTTTACCAGAATGTCACCCTGCTTAACCTGGGTACCCTCCTGTACCAGTCCATCGGCAACTACAATACCGCTGACAGCGGCGCGCTGGTCAGTCACAGCAGCACAGCCAACGGCAGCAAGTGTAAAGATGCCTAAAGCGGCAATAGTCAAAATCACTATTAACTTTTTACCCATGTGACTCACCTCATTTCAGATATATTTCTCTAACATAAATTATACAGCCTCAGCAATATTTTGACAAGTGAACAGACTGTAAACAGCTCTTAAATAAAACATTATGAAAATCATCTGCAGTTAAAAAATTACCGGCACATAATTTTTTACGCTTTTTTTCGCCTGTCCTACCCGAAATCACCCTTTGGGGTAGGGTGCAAAAGCGTTTTTTTGGCTATAATATAAGCATCAAAGAATATAATTTCCACATCTGGAAAGGAGATGTTGTTATGAAAATCAAAAATTTTGCTATCGGAGCACTGGCAGCAGCAATGCTCTTCACCGGCACATCTGTTATGGAGGCAGCAATATATAATACCTCTGCAAGCAGACTCCCTACTAAGATTGACTCCCGCTGCGGCAGAACAGAAGCCTTTCTGCTGAAAAATACCCGCTTTGATGTGAAGCATACCATGACCGAAAAATATGCCGAGGAATATGTTGCTCCCTGCTTCAGCCGCAAAGGCATCTACATCAGCGATATGGAGGCCAAAGCGATTGCCTTCGCTGCCTTGCAGATGTATGATGTGCAGCAAAACAGTAACGGCGCCACAGTAAGCTTCAGTGCCAAGGGCGAAGCCGATTCCGGTGATGGTGATTACTGGCTAACTACTATTTATGACAACAAAAAATATATCAATGCCTTTATCAGTACCTACGATGAGCTCCGCACTGAAAATGCACACTCTATCCCTGCCAGCAAAAGCTATGCTCAATACGGGGACAGCATGTCTGCCGAAAGTTTACAATACTCCAATCAAAGAATATACAACCTCTACAGCAAATTTGAAAACATGGACAGCTATTGGGCTCCCGGCGTAAAACTGGTTTTAACCGGTGACTATGTAAACTTCCGCACCGCCCCCTCCACAAGCAGCAATGTAATTGATTCGCTGATGTCCGGCGAAGAAATAGCACCGTTAGAAGGCGCATTCGAAGCCGAAGGCCGCCAATGGTGGAAGGCTATTAACGCTCAAGGCGAGGTTGGCTATGTAAGCGCAGATTTTGTACGCGTAGCCTGCTAAATAAGCATTAAGGAAGTATCAGCAATGCTCAAAAAACTTTTAGGCTTAATATTTAGCGTCTGTCTGCTGCTAAGCTGCAGCTTGGCAGCTGCGGCGCCTGCGTCCGCGCTGTTCGGCAACGCCAGATATCTCATCTGCATCCATAAGCAAAGCTACCGCCTTGACGTCTATCAGCAGGGTGTGGAGCAAGCAGTCTGCAGCTATCCTATCGCTGTTGCCAAAAACCCCGGCGACAAGCAGTACACCGGTGACAACCGTACCCCCACCTCCTGGGGCAGCGCAGCAGCAATTCCGTCCTACTACACAGGTGCGGCAGTCGGCGTGCCTTCAGCGCAGGTTCCCTTCCGCATCGAAGAGGTTTGCCCGGCGCATTACTGGACGCACGATTTCGGTGACGGCAAGGGCGTAATTGAAGGCGCCTACGGTCCCTGGTTCCTTTCGCTGGACACCGGCTGGATAGGCATAGGCATTCACGGCACGCATGACCCCGCCTCTATCGGCACCATGGCCTCCGAGGGCTGCATCCGCCTGCGCAATGAGGATATCCAAAGCCTTAAGGAGCTTGTCTGCAGTGATAACGGCGGCATAGGCACCGGCGTTATCATCACCGAGGATTAAACTATAACCCGCAACAACAAAACAAGGAGCTGTCACAACTAACGCGTGACCGCCCCTTGTTTTTTATTTTTCCTATATAACCAGCTTATTTTATGAACAGCCCCAGACCGATGCTCACCCGACGCTCGCGTCCGTCCGAAGGCTTGTTGACGATTTTGCCGTTGATGACCATTTCGCTGCTGCCGCCGCCATCATAATTGACAGCGCTCACCGCACCCAGCTTCACAAAATACTGTGCCAGCTCCGCGAGCGTCATACCTGCGGAAGCACTGCTTCTGCCGTCAACAACAAGCATTAAAAGCGTGCCGTCCGGTTTCAGACCGATTGCAGTACGGGGTGCTCTGCCACGCGCAATATCGGGAGCCATCTGCTCCTCCGCAGTGCGCACATTCACCCTGCCGTTTTCTACCAACAGCGGACCGCCGCTGACAACAGTCGTTGCCGCATCCGCAATGCTGCTGCCCAGGCTCTGCGTGAGCATTACATGGTCGCCCAGGCGCAGGCCTGCCAGCGCAGCCGCATTTGTGCCATGACCGGAAAGCACTGCGCAACCCGGCTCCAAAGGCATATTGCCTGCTGTAGAAACAGCAACAACACGGCCGTTTTTGATTTTTACCTCACGCCCGTACTGATTCGTTTTGGTCGAGGTAGCGTAATAGGAATTAAACAGCACCAAATCATTGGCAATGCGCGCACGGTTCATGCCCTTCAGCTGCAACTCTCTGCCGTCAGGCAGTGTTACGCTGCCGGTGTAGGCAATGTCGCGCACAATCTTCTGCTCGTTGCCCTGCACTACATAACCGCTGCGCGGCGTAGCATCCATAGCGACAAAATTGCCCTTATCCTTAACGTTGCCGATAACCCAGCCGTCGGTATCAAAATACGACGCGTTAATGGCAGCCACAAGACCTCTTTGTGCCGCCTGCGCGGCCAGGCTGCCGCGTCCGTTATACATGCCTGCGGCAGAAAACGGTCTGAGCTCCAGGCGTGCAGAAGGCGCAACGCTCACCAGATAGCTTACCAGCGGTCTGCCGTTCAGCTCCTCCTGCGCATAGGTATAGGTAACGCCGCCTGCCAGCTGCATCGTTGTTTTGCTGATAGGAATGCGGTAAATATCCAGCACCAGACGGTCAGGATTTTTCAGGTTATACAGCTTGTACTGGCAATCCTTCGTTAAATCTATAACAACCTGGGCCTTTTTATTCTTTTTGACAGGTACAGTGATATTTTTAATCACCACATCCTGCTTAAAGACAGGCTTCTGCGTCAGCATCGTACCCTCAGGCAGGTTAAGCACAAGCTGCAGGCCGTTTTTCTCGGCTGTATATTTAATTGGCTCCGTGCTGTCGAACACCAGACGTACTCGCGCCGGACTCACACTGCTGCGCACAGCCGTAACGGGAGCGGCGCTCGCCGCGAGCGGAGCGGCACACAGCGCAGCCAGCATAAAAACAGAACATATAAGTTTTTTGAAATTCATGTATAGGACCTCTTAAGAGAAAAACCAAGGCAGAAGGAAGAAGAATGCGTTAGAGCGTCGTAATACCCCTCTCCGTCATCGCTGCGCGATGCCACCTCTCCCCAAGGAGAGGCAAAAATGACAGCAGAACGCCAAAGCAAGTAATTGATATACCGTGCAGCGAATAAAAATTTTAGCAAATGAGTGTCTGGAACCATAGAAACAAGGCAACCGAAAACTAAAAGTTACTTGCGAACAAAATCGGCGCCGCACGTTTCGTCCTGGTTCCACACGAAATTTGCGTTGTGCCCTACGGGCACGGGAAAATTGCTGCTGACTGAAACGATATTTAATTGTGACGCACACAGCCCCCTTCTGCCTCGCTACGCTCGGCACCTTCGCTATACTAAGACCCATTTTTCATGTAATGAAAAATGCTGGTCGTGTTATACTCGAAGAGTGCAAGGGGCAGGCAAGAAAGTTAGCAGAACACCAAAGCAAGTAATATATCGTGGCACAACCCTCAGTCATCGCCTTCGGCGATGCCAGCTCCCTTTCAGGGAGCATATAAAAGTTCGACTAACTTGCAAAAGTCAGCGTTTAACAAGCACTGTATATCTCCCCTGAAAGGGGAGGTGGCTGCGAGCTTTTGTGAGCAGACGGAAGGGTTGCAATATATTAATTGCGACACCATATGCCCTTCTTCTTCACATCTACACAAAAGGAGCTGCCAACGGCAGCTCCTCCCAAAATCAAAAATCAATACCCAAGCATCAATCAACCAGATTAGACGCAGTATAAACAGTACCCGGATGCAGCTTATCCAGATTCTCCAGCGCCTTGCCGGTGCCAAGAGCCACACACTCCAACGGATCATCGGCAATATGCGTAGTAATACCGGTCTCACGCTGCATAATCTCAGCCAGACCGTCAAGCAGCGCACCGCCGCCGGTCAGATAAATACCGTTATCAACAATATCCGCAGCCAGCTCCGGCGGGCATTTTTCCAGAACACCACGCACAGTAGCAATCAGAGAAGCAACAGCATCCTCCAGCGCCACACGGCAATCCTCAGAACTTACGCTGAATGTAGTCGGCAGACCGGTAACCATATCACGGCCACGCACAGTAATAGACTCATGACGACCATCAGTAATAACAGTAGCAACATTCATCTTGATTTCCTCAGCAGTACGTTCACCGATAAGCACATTATGTACCTTCTTCACATGACGCACAATAGCCTCATCAAAATGATCGCCGCCGATACGGATAGAAGAATCAACAACAATACCGCCAAGGCTCAGCACAGCTATATCAGTAGTACCACCGCCGATATCAACAACCATATTGCCGCGCGGTACAGAAATATCAATACCGGCGCCAAGAGCCGCAGCCAGCGGTTCCTCAATCAGATAAGTCTTAGACGCACCGCCCTGGGTAGTAGCCTCCATAACAGCACGCTTTTCTACAGAAGTAATGCCGATAGGCACACAAGTCATAACACGCGGTTTGAAAAACAGGCTCTTGCCCGCAACCTTCTCAATAACGTAAGCCAGCAGCTTCTGCGTTACCGTATAATTCGCAATAACGCCTTCCTTAAGCGGACGGATAGCAACGATACTGCCGGGAGCACGTCCCAGCATTTCTCTGGCATCATCGCCCACAGCCAGCACCTTGTTGCGCACCTTGTCAATAGCCACAACAGAAGGCTCCTTCAGGACAACGCCCTTGCCCTTGACATAAACAAGAATGTTAGCGGTACCCAAATCAATACCGATATCCATACTCTTAAACATTAGTCATATCTCCTTAATCTACATCTACGCGTTCAATATCTGCACCCAGATTTTTCAGCTTAGCAACAATGTTCTCGTAGCCACGGTCAATATGGTGCAAATCACCGATACGTGTTGTACCTTCGGCCACCAGGCCCGCCAGAATCATAGCGGCACCGGCACGCAAATCGGTTGCACGCACATCACAGCCTGTCAGCTTGCAGGGACCGTCGATAACGGCACTGCGGCCTTCGGTAGAAATCTGCGCACCCATGCGGTTCAGCTCAACCACATGCATGAAACGGTTTTCAAAAACAGTCTCCGTAACCTTGCTGCGGCCCTCGGCAATAACCATCATCGCCATCATCTGAGCCTGCATATCTGTCGGGAAGCCCGGATAAGGCAGGGTTTTGATAGATACAGCCTTCAGCGGATTCTTGCCGATAACGCGCACCTTATCAATATCCTCTTCTACCACGGCACCTGCCTCGCGCAGCTTGGCAATCAGCGGCTTCTGGTGCTCCGGCAGAACATTTTCCACAACAACATCACCGCCAGTCATAGCAGCGGCAATCATATAAGTGCCTGCCTCAATACGGTCCGGAATAATGGTATAATCTGCGCCATGCAGCTTCTCTACACCCTCAATGCGGATAGTATCGGTACCGGCACCGCGGATTTTGGCACCCATCTTGTTCAGATAGTTGGCCAAATCGACAATCTCCGGTTCCTCGGCAGCATTTTCCAAAATAGTAGTACCCTCAGCAAGAGATGCTGCCATCATAATATTTTCGGTAGCACCTACGCTCGGGAAATCAAAATAAATGCTGGTACCCTTCAGTCCCTCGGGAGCACTTGCTTCAATATAGCCATGTCCCTGTTCGATTTTTACACCCAGAGCCTCAAAGCCCTTGAGATGAATATCAATCGGACGTGCGCCGATAGCGCAGCCGCCTGGCATAGAAATGCGCGCTTTACCGATACGCGCCAGCAAAGGTCCCATTACCAAAAAGGACGCACGCATAGTGCGCACCAGCTCATACGGTGCTTCATACGAGGTTATCTCAGTGCTGTCGATATCCAGCACATTCTTTTCCGGACTGCATTCTACAGACAGTCCCAGACATTTTAAAACTTCACTTATAGTATGCACATCTTCCAGCATCGGAACCTCGTCAAGATGACTTGGGGTAGTTCCCAGGATAGAAGCTGCAATAATCGGCAGTACAGCGTTTTTCGCACCGCTGGTTTTAACTGCACCAACGAGGCGGTTTCCGCCCTTCACAATTAGTTTTTCCAAAATAACCCTCCTGCATATGCGAAGTCGGAAAAATTTTTCCGTAACAAATATTTTATCATCAAACACAGGCACTTTTCAAGACTTAATAAAAAGCCGGAAAATTTTGCCACAGGCATATTTCGCCCGACCTTATAAGAAAAAGCCGGCACTGCTTCCGGCTCAGAAATTCACCCGCTGGCGGTCTGCTAAAATATTATAATAGGTTTCCTTCTCCATTAATTCCCTGCGGATAGCCTTTTTAGCATCCTCATCAGCACATTCCGCCAGACGCTTGCGCAAAAAAGCTATATCCTGCTTCAGCATCAGCATTTTATTTCCTGCCAGACTTTCTACGATATCAGCCATCTTACAGTCACCGTCCTTACTTATATATCTTGTGCTTCTTCTCAAGAAGCATACGGCCTTGCCTAGTTCTACATATTATAGTCTACTATAAGCAAGTTTAATATGCAAGGAAAAATCTGTGACAAAACGCAAAAACCGGCTGATAACGTTCGTTTGCGTTTTTCCTAGGAACTTTGCAGCTAAAATTGCATTTTTCATAGGAACTTTGTGTGTGTAAGTACATTTTTAATAGGAAAAACGCAGAAATACTTGCGTGTTTTTATTTTTAGCCATATAATATTATCAACAAACAAACGAATAGGAGGTAAGTATTTTGTATAGACAAGCCATAGAAAACTTAAAACAATGGAAAGATTCTCCACACCGTAAGCCATTACTTGTTACAGGAATCAGACAATGCGGCAAAACTTATCTGCTAAAAAAATTTGGTGAAGAATATTTTGACGATGTTGCCTATTTCTATTTTGAAGGCAACAGCCGTCTGGCTTCAATTTTCGCGACTGATTTTGATACAATAAGAATTTTAGATGAACTGAGTATAATAAATCACAAAAAAATTATTCCCGGCAAAACACTCATGATTTTTGACGAAATTCAAGCTTGCCCGGAAGCTCTGATTTCATTAAAATACTTTTTTGAGACTTTGCCTAAGCAGCATATCGTCTGCGCAGGCTCATTGTTAGGCGTCGCTTTAAAACGCAACAACATATCTTTTCCTGTCGGTAAAGTTGATCGCTTAAAAATGTACCCCATGAGCTTCAAGGAGTTTTTAATCGCCAATGGTCACAAGGCACTTCTTGACGGTTTACTGAAATATAAGCCAGATGAGCCATTACCTGAACTATATACTACAACTCTCACCAAAGAACTCAAACATTATTATCTGATTGGTGGTCTTCCTGAAGTTGTTGCAAGATGGATAGAAACGCACGATTTTTCGGCAGTCGAAGCCTTACAGGACAACCTGCTTGAAGACTACGCCAGTGATTTTTCTAAATACGCACCCAATGTTGATGTCCCTAAAATTAACTGGATTTGGGATTCCGTACCTATTCAACTAGCTCGTGAAAATAACAAATTTTTCTTTTCCCATGTCAAGCAAGGTAAGCGTTCCAAGGATTTAGAAGATGCGTTGGAATGGTTAGTAAATGCAGGACTGGTGAATAAGCTTGATTTAGTCAGTGTTCCTGAGCTTCCCCTTGCCTTTAATGCTGATGCCAGCTACTTTAAAGTTTATATGGCAGATATCGGTCTGTTATGCCGAAGGTGCGGATTAACAGCGGATACTGTTTTGTACGACAGTCCTTACTACAAAAATTTTAAAGGTGCTCTCACTGAGAACTTCGTATTTAACGAACTCATTTACACCAATTTGCACCCATACTTTTGGCGTTCAGGCAATACGGCAGAACTTGATTTTATTTTTGAATACCAAAGCCAGCTCGTACCTGTTGAAGCAAAAGCAGAAATACATACACGGGCCAAAAGCTATGGTTTATTTTGCAAAAAATATAAACCACAAACAGGGTTCAAGCTATCACTCAAAAACATCGGCATTAACGATTCTGACGATACGAAAACCGTCAGCTTGCCGCTTTATCTGCTTTGGAATATCAAAAGTTATTTATAAATATGCGCAAACACCCGAAGCCATTACGACTTCGGGTGATTTGTTTATTGCGACATGACTTGCTATATTTTTTAGGGCAAGCCTTCCTGCACTCACAAACGCTCTACTTTTGCCTCACCGTGCCACATAAATTGGGTTGCCAAAGCCAAAAGCTCTGCATCCTCCAAGCCCTCGCTAACTACAACCACATCGGCCTGCAAAAGGCTCACGCTCAAATCGCAGAACATTTTTCGCAGCTCGTTAATCATCTCGGCATCACCGTCATTAACAACGCCCGGCGTACGCTCTGCCAGATGCCAGTAAAGCTGCTTTAAAATATAGCTTTCGTTTTTATTGTACTCTTTGATGTTATCAATAATATTATAAGGATAGACTTCTGCGTCACGCCACGTAGCCTTATACGCATCGAGCACTTTATTTTCATACTCCTGCTTATAAGCTGCCCAGCCCTCGCGGTCGTCAAATTTCAGCATATCCTCCAGCTTATCACGGCAGCTGATAACCTTACGGCAGCGTACAAGCATAGCGTAAATCAGGGAACGTTCCGCTTCCGTAGCCTGCACAGGCTCTGGCGTAATTGTAAAAACCTGTAAGCCTTCATTCAATTTATGGCGACGCTCTGCCTCCAGGCGTGCCATTTTCAGATGCTGCATTGAAAGCAGGCTGTCCTCACAGCTCACAGGCAGCCCCTGTGCCTGCAAGCCGGCAATTTCGTTCTCATTACATAAAACTAAAATACGCTGCTTTTTCTCTGCCTGCGAAAGCTCGTTAAGGGTATTCATTTGCTGCTCTCCAAGAAAGCAGCGAATGCTTTATAGGTGTAATAAACATCCAGCTTAGAGCTCAGCTCGAACGGAGAATGCATGCACAGAATAGGCACACCAAGGTCAACTACGTCCATATCCATAGCAGCAACATACAATGCCACGGTACCGCCGCCGCCTTCGTCTACAGCGCCCAGCTCGCCAATCTGCCAGAAAACATCAGCCTCATCCATAATGCTGATAACCTTAGCCATAGTTTCGGCACTGGCATCGTTGGAGCCGGATTTGCCGCGGGCACCGGTATACTTTGTCAGTACAGGACCTTTGTTGACAAAGCAGCTGTTGCGTTCTTCGTATACGGAAGCGAAGCTAGGGTCATAGGCACCGTTAACATCGGAGGAAAGTGCAGTAGTATTGCGCAGCAGCTTGCGGATGTTGGCACCCTGAGTTGCTGCCAAATCCTCCAGATAGTGCAGCACGAAATCGGAATTCAGGCCAGTGTTGCCGTAGGAACCGATTTCCTCTTTATCAGCCAAAACCGTAACAGTAGTGTAGTACGGTGCTTTGGTATCAATTTCCGCAGTCAGTGCAGTATAAGCGCAAACCTTGTCATCCTGGCCGTAGGCACCGATCAGGCTGCGGTCCAGGCCAACGTCCTGCGCCTTGGTTGCGGGAACAAATTCAATTTCCGCACGCATAAAATCATGCTCGGTAATACCGTACATTTCGTTGAGCAGTGCCAGCGCGTTCAGCTTTACGGCATCCTTTACGCCTTCTTCTTCGCCTTCGTCAACAAAAGGCAGGCTGCCGATAACAATATTCAGCTCCTCGCCCTTAATGCCTTCGCCCAGCTTGCGCTCGTTCTGCTTAGCGCCAAGATGCGGCAGCAAGTCGGTTACGCAGAAAACAGGATCGCCGGCATTTTCGCCCACGCATACCTTCACCAGCTCGCCGTTCTTTTTGATGATAACGCCATGCATAGCCAGAGGCACGGTTACCCACTGGTATTTGCGGATACCGCCGTAATAATGCGTTTTGAAATAAGCCATCTCATGGTTTTCGTATACCGGGTTCGGTTTCAAATCCAAACGCGGAGAATCAATATGCGCAGCGTTCAAGCGCACGCCTGCCTCCAGCGGTGCGGTGCCGAAGGTGGACATAGCCAGAGATTTGCCGCGGTTAACAAAGTAGACCTTGTCACCGGGTTTATATGCCTTGCCTTCCTCGAAGGGAACATAGCCTGCAGCAGCCAGCTTTTCTACAGCCTTGGCGGTAAATTCGCGCTCTGTTTTTGCTGTATCCAAAAATTCCTTGTAGCCTTCGCAGTAGGCAAACGCTGCTTCCTTGGCAGCAGTGTTCTTCTTAGCGATATGGGGGAATTCCCATGTTAAATTCTTTTGCAATTCCTTTGCAGTTGTCATAATCTATCACTCCTTGTATAAGCTTTAGTAAGCGGTGCCAAACAGCACTATGTAAATAATACCACAAATAGCACCTTTTGGGGAGAGGAAGGGAAATGTATACAATACTTTAACTTAAGATACCCATAAACGCCCTGCACTCTTACAGATACCGTCAGCAGCTTTTATTATCAGCTTGACAATTAAGCCAAAGTATTATAGACTATCCTTGAATTTAGTTTGAATTCCAACTAAAATACCAAGAAAGGATTGACTCATATGAACTTTAAAGCTATTTTAAGCACGCTTGCTTTAACCACAGCTATGCTGACATTTACTCATAACACTCCTGTCTTTGCGAGTGAACAAAACGCAGCTCCTGCAATCCAAGGTACACCTACTATAAATTTAGAGCTGAAGGACACCTCGCGCCCCTTCGTGCAGCTTGTTTCCAACGTAGTCTACGCTCAGGTTCCCGATCGTGGCTACACCAATAAACCGCTGACTATGCACCTTGTAATACCGCAGGACAAAAAGCTGCATCCTGTAATTTTATATATCAACGGCGGCGGCTTTATCAATGCCAACAATGACGGTTACATGCAGCAATGGCTTGACCTGGCCGAGCATGGCTATGTCGTTGCCAGCATGACCTATCGCGTTGCACCTACCTCCACCTTCCCGGCACCCTTGGAGGATGTAAAATCCGCAGTACGTTTTCTGCGTGCCAATGCCGAAAAATTCCATATCGACGCTAAGCACATCGGCGTTTTCGGCGGCAGTGCAGGCGGTTATCTTGCTGCTATGGCCGGAACAACTAACGGCATCAAAGGCTTTGACAAAGGCGAAAACTTAAGCTACAGCAGTGACGTACAGGCAGTAGTTGATGTTTACGGTGTTTCCGACGTTACGAAAATTGGTGCAGATTACAGCACTGCTGTGCAAAAAGCTCATGAGAGTGCGGCAGCCACCGAAGCACTGTGTGTGAACGGCTCCCCGGTTTTCGGCGGCAAAGACGGTGGCATCATGGCCAATCCGGAAGGTGCCAAAGCGGCCAATCCCTTAACCTATATCAGCAAAAAAACCGCTCCCTTCCTTTTGATGCACGGTGATGCCGATGTCCTCGTATCTCCCAGCCAAACCGAGCTTTTGCGCGCAGAGCTTGCCAAGCACAATATTGAAGCAACACGTTATCTTGTGAAGGGGGCAGCGCACGGCGGTCCGTACTGGGTCCAGCCGGAAATTATGGATATTGTCATAGCATTTTATGATAAGCATTTGAAAAAATGAGTAAGGAAAAATTACATTTATTGCTTTTAGAGGCCTTTTTGCGCTCAAATCACCGTCTTTCCCAACAATTACCGCAGGCAGGTTTGTTACCGGGGCAGCCGAAAATCCTGGAATTTTTGCTTGAGCATAACGCTTCAACACAAAAAGCTGTCAGCGAAGGGTGCTTCCTTGATAAGTCTACTGTAACAACTTTATTAAAGCGTATGGAAAAGGATAGCCTGATTTATAAGCAAGCACATCCTACAGACCAACGCTCCAGCCTTATTTGCCTAACCGAAAAGGGCAAAGAAAAAGCTATTTGGGTTCAGCAATCATTAAATGCTATTGATGAAACAGAATTTGCCTCTATCCCCAGCGCCGAACGTGAGCAGTTTTTAGCTACACTCGGGAAAATAATTGCCAATCAAAAAAAATGGTAACTTAAGATTACATAGCAAAAACCCCCGCCCTGACGGACGGGGGTAATTTTTTTTGGCATTGTCGCAATGCTTATTACAGCTTGTGAGTAGTACGCAAGCGGGCAATAGCTCTCTTCAGCGCGTTTTCGGCACGAACAGTGTCAATGTCTTCGCTCTTGGAAGCAAGACGTTGCTCTGCACGTTCTTTAGCTGCAGTTGCACGAGCGGTATCAATATCTGCATCAGCTTCGGCAATAGTTGCCAGAACGGTGCATTTATTGTCTTTCATTTCCAGAAAGCCGCCGCAAACAGCAAATTCTTTAACGCTGCCGTCGGTGAACTCCAGCTTCATCGGCGCAATATCCATGGTCGCAATGATAGGCATATGTCTAGCTTTGAGACCCAGATTACCGGACAAAGCACGGAAACCCACATAAGTTACTTCTTCAGAAGCGAACAGCATCTTATCCGGCGTGACAATTTCAAAAGAAAACGGAGTAGCCATCTGTTAATCCTTCATAGTTGCAGCCTTGGCAACAGCGTCATCAATGGTACCAACCATGTAGAAAGCACCTTCCGGCAGGTCATCATGCTTGCCTTCGAGGATTTCTTTGAAGCCGCGGATGGTTTCCTTCAGAGGAACATATTGACCGGGGGTACCGGTGAACTGTTCAGCAACGAAGAATGCCTGGCTGAGGAACTTCTGAATCTTACGAGCACGAGCAACAGTTACTTTGTCTTCCTCGCTCAATTCTTCCATACCCAGAATTGCGATGATATCTTGCAATTCTTTGTAACGTTGCAGGATAGCCTGTACGCCACGAGCAACATGATAATGCTCTTCGCCGATTACCAGCGGATCGAGGATACGGCTGGTGGAGTCGAGCGGGTCAACTGCCGGATAAATACCAAGCTCTGCGATTTGACGAGACAATACGGTGGTTGCATCCAAGTGAGCGAAGGTGCCTGCCGGAGCCGGGTCAGTCAAGTCATCCGCAGGTACATATACAGCCTGTACGGATGTGATAGAACCGGTCTTGGTGGAGGTAATACGCTCTTGCAGTGCGCCGATATCGTTTGCCAGAGTAGGTTGGTAACCTACTGCGGAAGGCATACGGCCGAGCAATGCGGATACTTCGGAACCAGCCTGAATGAAACGGAAAATGTTATCGATAAAGAGCAGTACGTCCTGGCCGCCAACATCACGGAAGTATTCTGCCATGGTCAGGCCGGTCAGACCAACACGCATACGTGCTCCAGGAGGCTCGTTCATCTGGCCGTATACAAGAGCAGTCTTGTTGATAACGCCAGACTCTTTCATTTCGCCCCACAGATCGTTGCCTTCACGAGTACGTTCGCCAACGCCTGCGAATACGGAATAGCCGCCGTGTGCAGTAGCAATGTTATGGATAAGCTCCATAATAATAACGGTTTTACCTACGCCAGCACCGCCGAACAGACCGATTTTACCGCCCATTGCATACGGAGCGATAAGGTCAACGACTTTAATGCCGGTTTCCAAAATTTTAGTAGCTGTAGCCTGTTGGTCAAAGCTCGGAGCCGGTCTATGAATAGGCCAGTGATCAGCTGCTTCAACCGGAGTGTCATCATGGTCTACAGTTTCACCTAAAACGTTGAAGATACGGCCCAGTACACCAGGACCAACCGGAACGCTGATAGGAGCGCCAGTATCTACAACTTCCATGCCACGAACCAGACCGTCGGTGGAGCTCATAGCAACAGCGCGGACAATGTTATTGCCGATGTGTTGCATAACTTCTGCGGTCAGGTGAATTTTTACTTTACCCTCATCGGTGGTGCCGTCAATGTGCAGTGCGTTGAGGATAGCAGGCATGCTTTTAGGAGGAAACTCTACGTCGATAACAGGGCCTACAACTTGTACGATTCTACCTGTATTCAAGGTTTTAGCCTCCCTACGAAATATCTAATTAGTTTTGTGCCTGTTTCAGAGCTTCTACACCGCCAACGATTTCGTTCAGCTCACGGGTAATGGATGCCTGACGTGCCTTGTTATAGGACAGCTCCAGGTTTTGTACCAGCTTGCCTGCGTTATCGGTAGCAGAGCTCATAGCAGTCATACGAGAACCCAACTCACTGGCAGCAGATTGTACCAGTGCGGCGTAAACTACGGTTTCCAGATACTTAGGTGCAAGTACCTGCAGAGTTTCGTCTTCATCAGGCTCGAAAATAAAGCTTGCGCTAGCTTTGCCTTTCTCCTTTACAGGAGGCTCTACCGGCAGAATCTTGTCGCTGGTAGGAATTTGGGACAAAGCGGTTTTGAAAAGTGTAAACACAATATGCAGCTCGTCGAAATGCTCGTCAGCAAATTGTTTGATTGCATCCTGAGCAATTTCTACTGCATTTGCGTAAGACGGTCTGTCGGAGTAGCCGAAGTGGCTGCTCAGCACTTTATAGCCGCGACGTTGGAAGAAATCTCTAGCCTTACGGCCGCTGGTGATAATGACTACGTCATGCTCACATTCGGAAATCTCCGCAACTGCTTTTTTCAAAGCGTTGGAACTATATGCGCCTGCCAGACCTTTATCAGAGGCGAGCACCAGATAACCAACTTTTTTAACATCACGATGTTGAAGCAGCGGGTGTTTTTTGGCACTTAAGCCTGCAAGGATGCTCGGATCGCTCACAACGCTGGATAACACTTCTTTGATCTTGATGGCATACGGACGGCTTGCAGCAGCTCTTTCCTGCGCTCTTCTGAGGCGGGCAGCGGCAACCATTTTCATAGCCTTCGTGATCTTGCCAATGTTACCTACGCTTTTCATGTGGCGATGAATCTCGCGTGCAGTAGCCATTAGTTAATCACCTACCTTCACTAACAAAGGTATCCTTGAACTCGGCGATAGCTTTCTTCAGAGCTTCTTCGTTCTCATCAGTGATTTTCTTGGTTTTGATGATGTCTCCGCCAACTTCCGGATGGTTAGCTTCCATGAAGTCCAGGAATTCTTTTTCGCAGCGGGTTACATCTTTAACTGCTACGTCATCCAGATAGCCTTTGGTACCAAGGTAAATAGCCATAACCTGTTTTTCAACAGACAACGGGCTGTATTGGCCTTGTTTCAGAACCTCGGTCAGACGTTGACCACGGTCCAGCTGTGCTTTGGTAGCTTTATCGAGGTCAGAAGCAAACTGAGCAAATGCTGCCAGCTCGCGGAACTGAGCCAGATCCAGACGTAAGGTACCTGCAACCTGCTTCATAGCTTTAATCTGAGCAGCACCACCTACACGGGATACAGACAGACCGGAGTTGATAGCCGGACGGATACCGGAGTAGAACAGCTCGGATTCAAGGAAGATCTGACCGTCGGTAATAGAAATTACGTTGGTCGGAATGAAGCCGCCTACGTCACCTGCCAGGGTTTCGATGATCGGCAGTGCGGTGATGGACCCGCCCTTCAGTTCATCGTTCAGCTTAGCAGCGCGTTCCAGCAGACGGGAATGCAAATAGAATACGTCGCCAGGGTATGCTTCACGTCCTGGAGGACGACGGAGCAGCAGGGACATTGCACGGTATGCAACAGCGTGTTTAGACAGGTCGTCGTATACGCACAGAACGTCTTTGCCCTGATCCATGAAGTATTCAGCCATGGTTACGCCAGCGTACGGAGCCAGGTATTGCAGCGGAGCGGAGTCAGCAGCAGTAGCAGCAACGATGATGGTGTATTCCATAGCGCCGTGTTGTTCCAGAGTACGAACAATACGAGCGATGTTAGAAGCCTTTTGGCCGATAGCTACATAAATGCAGATAACGCCCAGACCTTTTTGGTTGATAATGGTGTCGATTGCAACTGCAGTCTTACCGGTACCACGGTCGCCGATGATAAGTTCGCGCTGACCACGTCCGATAGGAACAAGTGCGTCGATACATTTAATACCGGTTTGCAGCGGGGTATCAACGGATTTACGATCTGCGATACCATGTGCAGGAGATTCAACCGGACGACGAGCTGCAGCAGCGATTTCGCCTTTGCCGTCGATCGGGTCACCGATAGCGCTAACTACACGGCCCAGCAGGTTTTCACCAACAGGAACCTCCATGATGCGGCCGGTACGGCGAACAACGTCGCCTTCTTTAATTTTGGTCTCGCCGCCCATCAGTACGATACCAACGCTGTCCGGGTTCAGGTTCAGAACCATGCCGGATACGTTGTGAGGCAGTTCAACTAATTCGCCAGCCATAGCGTTTTTCATACCGATAACGGTTGCGATGCCGTCACCGATTTTTTCTACGATACCAACTTCTTCCAGATCAGCATCCACATTGTAATTCTCCAGCTTGTTGCTGAGAGCATCACCCAGGGCTTCCGGTTTGGTGTACTCGTGAACGTCGATGCCGTTCAGAGCAACTTCCATTTTCTTCAGCTTGCGCAGTGCGGAAGCGTCGAATACCTTATCGCCAACTTGTACGATGATGCCGCCGAGGATAGACGGGTCAACTTTCTTGTTCAGGAAAATCTCACGGCCCAGTTTCTCGGTCAGGATTACAGAAATGGATTGATACTCGTCAGCCGACAATTTCTTGGCGGTAGTAACGTTTACATCTAACAGCTCTTTAATGGAGCCCAGATCGATTTTGAAGTCGGACAATTGTTGCTTAATTAAAGCAATATTTTCTTCTGTCTTCATATTGTACCAATCACCTCCGAATACCGGGGTTTTGCCTGCTGTTTCGCATTTCAGCGGCATACTTCCGGCTTAATAGGGAAAGCAGCAAAATTATTTCATGATAGAATCAACGATTTTGCTAGCCATTTTTTTGTCTTCTTCAGAACCTAACTTTTGTTCTACGATCTTGCTAGCAGCAATCATGGACAGGTTGATAACTTGTGCACGAACTTCGTCCATAGCTTTCTTCTGTTCCAGTGCGATTGCTTCTTTAGCAGTTGCAATAACCTGATCTTGTTCAGCTTTGGTGTCTGCCATGATCTTGTCATGAGCAGCTTGAGCAGTTTTGCGGGCAGCATCAACAATAGCTTGAGCTTCTTGTTTAGCTTCAGCCAGCTTTGCAGCGTATTCAGCTTTAACTGCTTCTGCGTCAGTCTTAGCCTTTTCTGCAGCTTCCAGATCGCTTGCAATTTTGTTCTTACGCTCTTCCATAATGTTGCATACGGGTTTGTAAGCGAATTTTGCAAGAACGAAAACTAAAACCAAAAAGTTCAGGATCTGCGCGATAAGTGTTGCATTGAAGTTAACCAATTATAGCACGCTCCTTTTTGTAATATCTTGCAAAATTAAATTATTTAATGAACGGGTTAGCGAATACCAGAACGATAGCGATTACATAGCACAGAATAGGCATGGATTCGATCAAGCCTACGCAAACCAGCATGTTGGTAAAGATTTTACCAGCTTCTTCCGGTTGACGAGCCATGGATTCAATAGATTTGCCGCACATGTTGCCGTTACCGATACCAGCGCCAGCAGCAGCACCCAAGCAAACAAGGCCTGCACCGATTACAGATGCAGCAGTAATGATTGCATTTTCAGACATTTGTTTCATCCTTTCGAAATTGTGATTTTAAATTTTTTTTGCTTAAAAAGCTTAGTGTTCGTCGTGGCTAGCAAATGCCAGTGCATAGCTGCCCAAAGACAAAATGGTAAAGATAAAAGCCTGAACGAAGCCAATGAACAGGGAGAACATTACCCACAGTTCAGGAACTACCCACGGAGCCAGCTGATACAGTACGATCAACAGGATTTCGCCTGCCAGGATGTTACCAAAGAGACGAAGAGCCATGGTCAGCGGTTTAGTCACTGCATCCAAAAGATGCAACGGCAGGAATGCCGGACTTGGGCTGATGAAATGTTTAAAGTGGCCGATACCTTGTTTCGCCACACCAACGCAGTACGCGCTAAACGCAATTAGCAAAGAAAGCGCAAAGCAGGTATTAATGTCATTGGTAGGTGAAGTCCAGTGAACGCCAATCTGCGGAAGCAAAATGCCCAGTTCGTTTGCTACCAGAATAAACATAAACAAGGTAACGATGAACGGTGCCATAAATTTACGGCCTTTGGATCCCAGGTTGTCTTCCATCAGACCATTTAAGAAATCAAGAATGATTTCCATTGCATTCTGCAGTCCGGAAGGAACCATTTTCGGGTTCTTACAAACCAGAAGGAACAGAACGAAGACGATTGCCATAGTTACCCAGGTCATGTACATGGTTTGCATGTTAACTTCACCTAAGAAGGTAGTTTGGGTAAGGTAATGGATAATCTCTCCGGATTTTTCTGCACCTTCAGCTGCTGCATTTCCCATTTTTACACACTCCTTTCTTCACGCCCTCTCATTTTGATGTTGGTACGCGATAAATAATAGATTTAAGATAAAAAATATATGTATCAGAAGAAACCCGCCAAATGCGCCATGCACAGCAAGCTTCATCCTTAACATCGTAATAATAAACGCAGCCGCGGCCGCCAAGCGGGCCCAACGGAAACGCTTCATGATTTTCAGTCCCTGCTTGGGCACCTCTACATAAGGCAGAGATTTTTTAATGCCTAAAAACAGAATGGACAAATCTATAGTACCTGCCAGCACACCGCAAAGCACGCCGTGGGCAAAGGCACTGCGCTGCCATAACCAGAGCGGCACCGCTATCAGCAGCGCACACATACAGATGCGCGCTACGAAGGCGTTCGCGCCGTTTCTCGCTATGGGCGTCAAATCAAAATTACTTTTCATCCTTCTTGTGTTCAGTGTCCCGTGAAAGGACGCTCCTCTGAATCAGATTATAGTAGGTCATAACAAGTGAAACAATTGCTAGGCCGATGCAGATGCCCCGCATCGTATGGTCGCCGGTTTCCAGATGACGGTCGAGCCAGTCGCCGCCGAAGTACGCCAGCAGGAAATCAATCACGGCCATAAACGCCAGAGAGGACACAGTAGCCAAAGCTTCAAGCATCCGCATATGCTCCTTATCGGGTGTTTTATTAGTCATGATTTTTTCACCACAGCACGAATTCACAAATTAATCATATTTACTCTTTTAATTTTAATATTTTTCACAGTTTCTGTCTACGCCTTAGACGCAAATTCCGGCAAATTTTCTACATCAAAGCCATTTTTTCTTAAAATGGCATGGATAATACGCTCGCAGGCCTTGCCGTCACCGTAAGGATTGGCAGCCTCCGCCATGGAGCGATAATGCTCGGCATCGTCTAAAAGCAGATTGGTTTCGCGCAGCACATCATCATAAGCGGTGCCTACGAGCTTGACAGTTCCTGCTTCAACAGCCTCCGGACGTTCGGTGGTATCACGCAGAACCAGTACAGGCTTGCCTAAGGCAGGAGCCTCCTCCTGAATTCCGCCGCTGTCGGTGAGCACGATATCAACCTTAGCCATCAGATTGGCAAACGGTTCATATTCCATAGGCTCAATCAGATGTACTCTGTCTAAATGTCCCAGCTCCTCGCGGACAATTTCACGCACCTTGGGGTTTTTGTGTACCGGGAAGATTGCTTCCACATCGGGATGCGCTTCCAGCACACTCTTCAAAGCGCGGTAAACATGACGCATAGGCTCGCCCAGGTTTTCACGGCGGTGGGTAGTCATCAGAATCAGACGATGACCGCTGGCGAACACTTTATTGAACTCTTCGTCCTCAAAGCGGTAGCCTTCCTTCACCGTAGTCTGCAGGGCATCGATAACAGTGTTTCCTGTTACCAGAATCTGCTCGGGGCAGATGTTTTCCTTCAGCAGGTTCGCCTTGCTGGTAGAAGTCGGCGCAAAATGCATATCGGCAATCGCACCTGTCAGCTTGCGGTTCATTTCCTCCGGGTAAGGAGAATATTTATTACCGGTACGCAGGCCTGCTTCCACATGGCCTACGGGAATCTGCGCATAAAAGGCAGCCAGAGCACCGGCAAAGGTAGTCGAGGTGTCACCATGCACCAACACCATATCGGGCTTTGCTTCCTCCATAACGGATTTCAGGCCCATCAGCGCGCGAGTAGTAACATCATACAGGGTTTGACCTGCCGACATAATGTTCAAATCATAATCAGGCGTAATGCCAAACAAATCCAGTACCTGATCAAGCATCTCGCGATGCTGTGCGGTAACTGCCACAATCGGCTGAATATATTCAGGATATTTACGCATTGCCAGCACCAGCGGGCACATTTTGATAGCCTCCGGACGAGTGCCGAAAACTGTCATTAACTTTATCTTCTCCACGGTTCTTCCTCCCCCTTATCTGTCGTTCAGAATACCGATTTTCTTAGCACCAACGGCAACTGCCGTAATAATAACCGCTATAATAAGTGCGGCGTAGAAGCCGTCAAACTCTGCCCACAGCACAGCTGCGATACCGAGCACGGCTGTAATAGCATACATCAGCAGAACTGCCTGCTTCTGGTTCATGCCCATCGCCAGCAGGCGGTGATGCAGATGGCCCTTGTCGGGCTGGAAAATTGGGCGGCCGTTGCTGTAGCGGCGCATAATCGCAAAGGCTGTATCCATAATCGGCAGGCCCAGTGCAATCGCCGGTACAATCAGCGCTACGGTAGCAGCAGTCTTGACTGCGCCGTAAACCGAAATAGCTGCCAGCATATAGCCGATGAACATACTGCCTGTATCTCCCATGAAAATAGTAGCGGGATTAAAATTATAGCGGATAAAACCGATAATGCCGCCGGCCAGAGCCGCAGTCATTACAGCTATATGGTAATAACCCATCTGAACCGCAACCAGAATGACCGTCATCGAAGCGATAGCGGATACGCCTGCTGCCAGGCCGTCCAGACCGTCAATCAGGTTGACAACGTTCGTAAAGCTGATAACCCAGAAAATTGTCAGCGGTATAGAAATAAACCATTCGTTAAGATAAAAATAGCCGCCGAAGGGATTGTTCAGCCATTCGATACGGATATCGAAGGCCACAAGTACGCAGGCAGCAAAAATCTGCCCCAGCAGCTTGACCTTTGCCGGCAGCTGATATTTGTCATCCAGTACGCCTACGATGGCAATCACGCTGCCGCCAAGCAGAATGCCGACAATATCCTTCGTCAGCTCCAAGCTTGCCACTGCGGCAATCATAAAGGCAATATAAATAGCCAAACCGCCAAGACGCGGCATAATCTTCTTATGCACCTTGCGGTTATCGGGCTTATCAATCGCGCCGATTTTAAAGGCTAATGTTTTGATATAAGGGGTCAATATATAGCTCACCAAAGCGGCAAGCAGAAAAGGGAAACCGTAAGCACTTAACATTTATTTCTTTCTCCACCGAAACCTGATTCCTTGCACACGAAAAACACTAAACTATTCATTCCTTATATAGTATAACATTTTTGACACTTGCGTCAATTACTTTTATTACAAAAATGATGAAACAAGCCATTTTTTCCGCAAAATTCTCCCGAATTATTCCCATTTATTATAGCATAATATCATCAAGGGAATATATCATTTTGGCATAACTTATATATTGTTTCGGTTCTCCGGATGTTGCCTGTTAAAAATTCTTACTGATTTATCTCATATCGCAGACTTTTTACAGATGATTTTTCAGAAATAATCACCGTTAAGGCTTTTTTAACTTCACTTTGCTCCTGTCTGCTGTAAATCTGCTCTGAAAAAAAGTCAAGTAAACTCCTCTATCGTAACACAGCGAAAATTTATGTTAAATTTATAGTTTTTTTGTCCATTTTCTGCTAAAATTAAATTTAAGAAAGGGAGGGATGAGAATGCTGTCCAAGAGCTCATTTTTCACAACAATTCTGTTGCTTCTGCCTGCTCTGGCAAGCGCACAGACAGCAGATGATGATCTGCAGCTGGAGCTGCGTTATTATGCACCTAAACTGAAATTTACATCTCACGGAATTGTGCCTGCTGCTTACAGTAATTTCCGCGATACGCTCAACATTAAAAACGGTAATGCACCCGAATACAGGTTAAGCGGCAAAAACTGGTATGTAGATTACATAGCTATCCACGAAAAAGGCTATGTCTCACACCACATTCCGGCACAAGGCAGCCTGATTCCGGCGGACAGCCGCACCAAGCTGAATCTGGACTATGCTTCCTTTAACTATCTTTCTCCCATCAAAACAACAGAAAACGGCACCGCCTACTGGCTCGCAGGCCTGCGCTGTTACCGCTTCGATACTGCGTTGCAGTTCAGCAGTCCCGTACCGGCACTTAACAAAAAGTATGCTAAGCAGCTGAACCAGTTCGCCCCTGCCTTCGGCATCGGCGGCAAGCATTACCTTGATGAGGCACACCGGCTGCAGCTTTACAGCGAGCTTTCCGGCTTGCCCTTAGGCGGTCGCGGGCACACCTATGACCTTGATATCGGCGTAAAATACAGTCCTTGTAAAAACCTCAGCGCCAACGCCGGCTACCGTGTTCTGGATCTGAAAATCAAAAACGACGACGGCACCGGTCTGTACAAGCTTTCCGGCTGGTACGGCGGCCTGAGCTACAGCTTTTAACATTTTATTATGAAAACCAAAGAGGAGGTTCCGGCATGAAAACAATCACCGCTTTACTTATGGCAACACTTATTATGTGTCCCTGCAGCAGCATCATGGCTAAAAATCCTGCTGCCTCTGTAACCGACAAAGCACAAAAGGCATCAATTTCTACCATTAAAGATTTGGATAACGGGCGTTTGTACGTAATGGATTATACGGCAGACTATAAGCTGGACAAAATGCTGCAGCAGAATGTCAACAGCGTTGACAACATGCTGGCCTTCGTCGGCAGGGAGCTTCTCGGCGCAGCCAAACCGGCTCCGGGCGCCATTGACGCCGGCTGCAGTGCCTTCGCCGGACGCACGGAAGAAGGCAAGCCTATCTACGGACGCAACTTTGACTATAAAATGAAAATGACTGCCGTAATGGTACGTACTGCTCCTAAGGACGGCTATCGCTCTATCGGTATGGCGGATGCAGGCTGGGTAGGATACGATATCGGCAGCCTCAGCGACGGCAAGAGTGATTTATCGGCAGCAGTAGCAATGCCATACCTGATTATGGACGGTATGAACGAAAAGGGCCTTGCTGTCAGCGTGCTGAAGCTGGACGGCAAGCCTACGCATCAGCGCACCGGCAAGCCTCAGATTACAACAACAGCTGCTCTGCGCCTGATGCTTGATAAGGCAGCCAATGTAGACGAAGCTTTAGCATTATTGGAAAAATATGATATGAATTCATCTATGGAAACTGCCAACTTCCATTTTCTGCTCAGCGATGCAGACGGAAAAAACGTTGTTTTGGAATATACTATTGATGATATGACTGTTATCGATACCAATTATGTTGCCAACCATTATCTGGCACCCAAAATGCATGGATTGGGACACGCCTATGACCGCTTTGCTGTACTGGATTCTGCTGTAAAGTTTAAAAAGAGCATCTTTACGCCCTTTGAAGCTATGTCCCTGCTTTCCCTGGTCAGCCAGCCGGAAACCGAAGAAGCAACCAGCATGACACAATGGTCCGTAGTATATAATCTGCATGACCTGACAGCGCAGGTTGCCATCCGCAGAAATTATGATAAGCTGTTCAACTTTACGCTGGCAGATTTAAGCGGCAAGGCTAAAATCTAAATTATAACCATATACCTTAAGCAAAAAGAAGCTGACAGGCACCTATGTGCCGCAGCTTCTTTTTTGTATGACTGCTTTCAGCAGTCCCAGCCAGCCTGCTGCTTCTCCCGTTCCTCAACCTGCAGGCGCACACGCTGCGCCGTACTGCTTACAGCAGCAGCATGTCCCTCCAGCGCGGCGAAGGGTGCAAACTGCGCTGCCCGCTCTGCCAACGGCATCTGCCGATGCCTTTTTGATACATGATGCGACAAATTGATAATATCCTCATAATTATCACTCATGCCTTGTGCCCTCCTATCTGTTCGTTGCGCTCTTTGGCTGTTGCCCCGTCAAGCAGGTTCATGCCCTTCAAAACGGCATTCTTGCCAAAGCGCCGCTTAATCTCCAGCTGTGCCTGCTGCAGTCTGTTTTCGCGCTGCCCGGCAGCCTGCCGCACAGCTTCATTTCCGAAGTCAAACAAGCTCAGCTCCTGTTCCTGCTTCTTGGCAGCAACCTGCGCCGGAAGCACATGATTCGCCGCCAAGGTCAGCCGCCGCACTAAAAGATTGCTGTCCGTAATGCGCTCGTACAAATCCGCTGCCGCCTGCACCAGCAGTTTAGATGAAGAAGAAAAGCTGCCCAGATTAAAGCTGCCATGCGCATGCTGCGGCACCCTGCGTCCGTAACGGTCAATCTTCACCGTGCCCTGATAGCTGCTGCCCTGCTTCAAATTATCGATGTCATAGCCCACAGTAAGCACTATCTGGTCGGTCACCAGCGCCTTGCTCACCAGCTCCAGCGCCAGCGCATCCGCCATCTCACGCAGCACCAAAAGTGCCTCAGCCGATTCATACGCACGATGCAGCACCTGCCCAGAGCTCAGGCTGCAGACCTGCGGCCGGTAGGCCTTCACATCGGCAATCGTACAAGGCTCCCATCCCCAGGCATGGTCAATCAAAAGCTCCGCATTTTTTCCGAAAAGACGGTACAGCAGCTCTTCATTATATACCGAGCAGCGCGCTATATCTCCCATAGTATATATGCCACGCGCCTCCAGCTTGCTTGCGTAGCCACGGCCGACGCGCCAGAAATCCGTCAGCGGCCGGTGCTGCCACAGCTTACGCCGGTAGCTCTGCTCGTCCAGCTCCGCAATCCGCACGCCGTTGGCATCCGCCGCAATATGCTTGGCCCGCACATCCATCGCCACCTTCGCCAAAAACAAATTGGTGCCGATGCCTACAGTAGCGGTAATACCCGTTTCGCGCAAAACATCCAAAATAATCCGCATCGCCAGCTCCCGCGCCGTCAAGCCGTAAAGCTCAAAATATTGCGTTACATCCATAAACACCTCGTCCACAGAATAGACGATGATATCCTCCGGCGCCACATAACGCAGATAAATTTCGTAAATCCGCGTGCTATATTCCATATAATAGGCCATCCGCGGCGGCGCAATAATAAAATCCAGTGCCAACTGCGGCTCGGCCTGCAGCTGCGCATAAGAGCACGACGAACCGCAAAGCTGCCTGCCGGGAGCAGCAAAACGCCGTGCGGCATTTATCCGCTGCACATGCTGCTTAACCTCAAACAAGCGCCCGCGCCCGGGAATACCATAGCTTTTCAGCGACGGCGTCACCGCCAGACAGATGGTTTTATCCGTCCGCCGTTCATCCGCCACCACCAAATTAGTATCCAGAGGATCAAGTCCGCGCTCACGACATTCTACCGATGCATAAAACGATTTCAAATCTATAGCAATATATGTACGCTGCAACGCCTTCTCCTCCTTTACTGTCAGCTTTGTTTTTATTATAGCACTTTTAAGCGTACATGTCTGTATTATAATAAAAATATTTTCGATATTTTGGACAAAGAAAATCCCCTGCACACAACCAGGCAGGGGAACAACGCAAATTCTTATTCATGCTTCTCCGGGAATTTAGGTCTTGGGAAATTCGGACCGGACGGCTTAAGCGTAAAGCCACGGCCAAAGACATCGTTGACATCACTGATAATCATAAAAGCACTGGGGTCAATCTCGCGCACAATGGAGCGTACCTTCGCCAACTGCGTCAGCTTGATGACTACAAAAACCAGCTCACGGTGACGATGCGTAAAGCAGCCCTCGCCGCTGATATAGGTAACACCGCGGCCAACGATTTTAATAATCGCTTCCGCAATCTCCTCGTGATGCTCACTAATGATGATAACCTTCTTTTTATAATCAAAGCCTGTCGTAAACGCATTACAGGTTTTAGTCATCACAAAAAAGGTAAGCAATGTATACAACACCGGCTCGATGCCAAATAAGGAAACGCTGGCGAGCAGCAGGCAGATGTTGAAGGCAAAGCCTGTCGTACTGATAGAGATAGAATAATTTTTCTGGATAATAGCGCCGATAATATCCGTACCGCCGCTGGAGCCGCCCACACGATACATGCACGCAGCACCGATGCCGTAAAGCACACCGCCGGCAATGCAGGCCAGCAGCTTGTCATGCACTACAGTATAGGTTGACAAGAAATGAAAGAAATCCAGGGATACAGAAAAAGCAATAATACCATACAGCGCGCTGATAGTATATTCCCTGTCCATATACTTATAGGCCAAAAAGAAGAGCGGCACGTTGCAGATTAAGCTGGTAGCGCCCATCGGCAGGCCGGCAACATAATAGGCAAGTACGGCAACGCCGCCGATGCCGCCGCTGAGCATCTTATTAGGCATATAAAAGGTATTCATCGCAATACCCATAATTGCACAGGCCAAGGTCACCATAGCATAATGGTAAAGTTTTTTCTTCAAAGCGGGATTCATAAAATTCTCCTTTGCAAGCAAAATATTCTGAATATGTTTTTTATGTATATATTGTAACACTTTAACGCAGAAAGGCAACTACTAAATATTTTTCTCGCCAAAATCCCGAACGTTCGAAAAAAATTCTTGCTATGCAGGCATAAGCAGTATAAAATAATACTGTATACAACATTAGGCAGGTGAACTTATAATGAAGCAAATAAAAGAAACGGCATATGCCAAAATAAATCTGGGACTTGATATTCTCGGCAAGCGAGAGGACGGCTACCATGAGGTAAGTATGATTATGCAGAGCGTCGGTCTGAGCGACGAGGTTGTTATAAGCAAGGGTAACGGCATTCAGATCAGCTGCAATCTGCACAACCTCAGTTGCGGTTCTGATAACCTGGCCTACAGAGCAGCCGCCCTGCTCGCAGGTCACTGCGATATTATTCCGAACGTTCACATCGCCTTGAACAAAAAAATTTTTCTGGCGGCAGGACTGGCAGGCGGCAGCAGTGATGCAGCGGCAGTTTTGCGCGGTCTGAACCGTTATTGGGAGCTTAACCTGGAAAATTATGAGCTGGAACAGCTCGCTGCACAATTAGGCAGCGATATACCCTTCTGCATCGAAGGCGGCACCATGCTGGCAACAGGTCGCGGCGAAGTCCTCACCAAGCTGGAGGACATGCCCGAAACATGGCTGGTACTGGCCAAGCCCCGCGGACTGGAGGTTTCCACCGCCTGGGTTTACCAAAACTTCAACCACGGCCGCGTGGTACATGCACCCTGCATCTGGCAGCTGGAAGCATACCTGCGCCAAGGCGGCAAGACTATCGTTCCCTATATGGGCAATGTTTTAGAAACAGTAACTATCCCGGCACACCCCGTTATAGCCTCTATTAAGGCTGCCATGCTGGGAGCAGGCGCCTACTACGCCCTCATGAGCGGCAGCGGCCCGACAGTATTCGCACTTACCGCTGATAAAGAAACTGCCGAGCGTGTGCAGCAGGCACTGACAGATTTTGATGTAGAAACAGCAATTACGACAACTATCGGAAGGAGAAACTAATATGTCCGGACATTTGCAGCCTATAAAACTAGACAGCTATAAGCCTTTGCGCGAGCTTGTCTGTGAAAATATCCGTCAAGCTATTATTGACGGCACCTTCAGCCCCGGCGAACGCCTCATGGAAATCCAGCTGGCTGACGAAATGGGCGTAAGCCGTACGCCCGTGCGCGAAGCAATCCGTAAGCTGGAGCTGGAAGGCTTCGTTGTTATGATTCCCCGTCGCGGTACCTATGTTGCCGATATTTCCATTAAGGATATCACCGAAATTTACGAAATCCGTATCAGCCTTGATATTCTGGCTGCCGGTCTGGCTGCCGAGCGTATTACAGACGAGGAACTGGAACAGCTTAACGGTTATCTTATTGAAATCGGCCAGCATATCGCCAACAACGATATGGATAAAATCGTCGAAGTAGATACTGCTTTCCACGATATGTTATACACTGCCAGCCGCAACGAGCGTCTGCGCAGCATCATCAATAATCTGCGCGAGCAGATGACTACTATCCGCGGCCGTTCCATGAGCTACCCGGGACGTTTGGTGGAAACTATGGACGAGCACCGCAACTTGGTAGAAGCTATTGCCGCACATGATGTAGAACGTGCGCAGTACGCAGCCCGTATCCATCTGGAAAACGCCGAGCATACCCTCATGCGTTCCCTCAGCGAGCATCTGCCGCAGAAGAAGGCGTAAGCATGACAACTGCTAATATAGATGCTTTTATTGTAGCAGGCGGCCTCAGTCCCTGGCTGAATTCCTATGCCGGCACCGAACACCGCTGCCTGGCACCGCTTGGCGATAAGCGCCTCATAGACTATATCATTGCAGCCCTGCAGGGAAGCGGACGCATCCGCCGTATTGTCGTAGCTGCCCGCCCCGAAGCCTTGGCGCTTCTGGATGGCACGTTACCGGCCGACGTTCTGCTGTGTGAAGCCGCAGGCGACCTGCCGGCTACAGCCGTCGCTGCCTCCGAAGCCTTAGGCCCTAATGCCAGCGAAAAGCTGCTGGGAGTATGCGACGACATTCCGCTGCTGACCTCCCTTGCAGTGCGCGACTTTCTTGCAGCCTGCCACGCCTTCCCCGAAGGCCAGCTTTATTATCCCATCATCCCAAAGGATGCCTGCCTGATTGCTTACCCCGATGCCAAACGCACCTACGGCAAGCTGCGTGACGGCGTCTTTACCGGCGGCAACATGATGCTGATGGCCAAAGAGATTATTCCCGGCGGTCAGCAAAAAGCACGCGAAATCTTTGCCCGCCGCAAATCACCGCTTAAGCTGTGCAACTGGCTCGGATGGGGCTTTTTGATAAAGCTCCTGTGCCATCGTCTGACAGTGGCCGATGCGGAAACACGCACATCCGCACTTCTGGAAATGCGCTGCAAAGCCATCATCACCCGTCATGCATGTATCGGCATGGATATAGATAAACCAAGTGACTTAGAACTTGCAAGGAGGACGCTTATATATGGTAAAAGCCAAAAGAATTGAACGCGTAGCAGCGTTAAGTAAACTTTTAGCCGATCATCCATATCGGCTGTTTTCATTTTCATATTTCTGTAAAAAATTTGCTATCGCCAAATCCACCCTCAGCGAGGATGTTTTAGCCGTAAAATCCGGATTGGAGCTTTACGGTCTCGGCAAGGTAGAAACCGTTTCCGGCGCTGCCGGCGGCGTGCGCTTTATCCCCGGCCATCTGCCGGAGGATGACGCAGCCTTCTTGGAAGAGCTTGCTGCCCGCCTCACCTCTCCGGACCGCATCTTGCCCGGCGGTATGCTTTATACTACCGATATTCTCTGCCATCCGGAAACCGTAGTGCGTCTGGGTGAAATCTTTATGCTCCGCCTGCAGGAGCTGGCACCGGACTGCATCATGACGGTTGAAACAAGCGGTATTCCGCTTGCTATGCAGACGGCGCGTGCGTTTAACGTGCCTCTTGTTATCGCCCGTCACACCAGTGATATTACCGAAGGCAGCACCGTCAACATTAATTACGTCAGCGGTTCCACCAAGGTTATCCAAAACATGGCCATGCCCAAGCGCGCATTGCAGCCCGGCAGCCGTGTGCTGATTGTGGATGATGTTATGAAGGGCGGTGGCACCGCCAAGGGTATGATTGCTTTGGCGCACGAAGTCGGCGCTCAGGTTGTAGGCAAAGCCTTTTTAATCGCCACCGCTGCACCTGAACGCAAGCTGGTAGAAGATTACACTGCCTTCTTCACCCTGCATAACGTAGACGAAGAACAGCAGAAAGTAACATTGGAAGTAAATAAATAATATAGAATACATCAGGCTGGCTAGAAGGTATTTTTAGATGATGCCTTATGGGCAGACCGAAATATCATTAACTATAAACTACGTCAGGCTGGCTAGAAGGTAGTAGATGCTAAACGATGGTGACGACGGCGTACTACTTGTACGTCTAGGAACCGTCGTGACGCAGATGATGCCTTATAGACAGTCAGGAAAGGAAGAACTCACATGTCAGAATTAGTAGCAATAATCCTCGCCGCAGGCAAAGGCACAAGAATGCGCAGCAAATACCCCAAGGTACTGCACAAGGTAGGCGGCAAGCCCATGCTGCAGCACGTAATTGACGCTGCAAGCGCTGCCGGCGCAGACAAAAAGGTGGTTATCGTCGGCCACGAGGCAGAGCTGGTAGAAGCAATGGTAGGTAATCAGGGAACCATCGCCCTGCAGGCCGAGCAGCTTGGCACCGGCCACGCTGTAATGCAGACTGCCGATGCCCTTAAGGACTTCCACGGCACTGCGCTCATCCTGTGCGGCGACACTCCGCTGCTGGACGGCGAAGAGCTGAAAAAATTCTGCGAAGCACATCAGGAAAGCGGCGCTGCTGCTACCGTACTTACGGCAATTATGGATGACCCGTTCGGCTACGGCCGCATTGTACGCGATGCCAACGGCAATGTACAGGGCATCGTAGAGCAAAAGGATGCTACCGAAGAGCAGAAGGCTATCAAGGAAATCAACACCGGTATTTACTGCATGGAATGCCCGCAAATGTTTGACGTGCTGGCTACCCTGACCAACGACAATGCACAAGGCGAATATTACCTGACTGACGTACTGCAAAAGCTCAACGAAGCAGGCGCTAAGGTTGGCGGTATTTCCACTGATGACAGCGATATGGTTATGGGCATCAACTCCCGCAAGCAGCTTTCCGTTGCCGAAGGCGTTATGCGCCAGCGCATTTTGGATAAGCTGATGGACGCAGGCGTAACCATTATGGATCCTGCCAGCACCTTCATCGAAGCAAGCGTAAAAATTGGCCGCGATACCGTTATCTATCCCTACACCTGGCTGGAAGGTACAACTGAAATCGGCGAGGACTGCGAAATCGGTCCTAACGCCCGCTTCACCAATGTAAAAATCGGTGACGACAACCATCTGCAATTCATCTACGGCCATGACTGCGAGGTTAAAAACCACGTTACCGCAGGTCCGTATGTGCATCTGCGTCCCGACACCGTTATCAGCGACCACGTTAAAATCGGCAACTATGTAGAGGTTAAAAACTCTAACGTAGGCGAAGGCACCAAGCTGCCGCATCTCACCTACATCGGCGACAGCGACATCGGCAGCGGTGTTAACATGGGCTGCGGCTGCATCACCGTCAACTATGACGGCAAGAAGAAGCACCGTACTGTTATCGGTGACAACGCTTTCGTCGGCTGCAACACCAACCTTGTTGCTCCCGTAACCGTGCAGGCCAACACCTACATCGGTGCAGGCAGCACTATTACCAAGGAAGTACCCGAAAATGCTCTGGGTATTGCACGTGCCCGCCAGAAAAATATCGAAGGCTGGGCCGAAAAATACCGTAACGAGGGTAAATAAGCTTTTATAGTCACATATGTGTCAAAAAGTTTACAAAAAACTTGTGATTTACGTGTTTTTTGTGTATAATTAAATTTAAGTAAAGTTTTGCTCATTGCACCAGCAAACTACAAACAAGGTAATTTTGGAGGGATTGGACATGTTGTCTGACGAGAATAAGTTAAGAATATTTACCGGTAATGCAAATCCTGATTTGGCACGCGAAATCGCTGCTTACCTCGGAACCACCGTTGGTGATTCTGTAGTTAACCGTTTCAACAACGGCGAAGTTCAGGTAATGATTAACGAAAGTGTACGCGGCAAGGATATCTTCATTGTACAACCTACCTGCGGCCCTGTAGTTAATGATAACGTAATGGAGCTTTTGATTATGGCTGATGCCTTCAAACGCGCCAGCGCTAACCACATCACTGCTGTTATTCCTTACTATGGCTATGCACGCCAGGACCGCAAAGCACGCGGCCGTGAGCCTATCACCGCTAAGCTGATGGCAGACCTGCTGGAAACTGCAGGCATTACCCGTGTAGTAACCATCGACCTGCACGCTGCACAAATTCAAGGCTTCTTCAACATCCCCTTTGACCATATGCCCGGCGGCCCGCTGATGGCAGAATACATTAAATCCAAGAATCTGGAAGACATGGTTGTTATCTCTCCGGACCTTGGCGGTGTAAGCCGTGCTCGCAATTTCGCTGAAATGCTGAATGCACCGCTGGCTATCATCGACAAACGTCGTCCGGAACCCGGCGTTGCTGAGGTTATGAACCTGATTGGCGACGTTAAAGGCAAAACCTGCATCATGGTAGACGACATGGTTGATACCGCAGGCTCCCTGACCGAAGGCGCACGCGCTCTGAAGAAATTCGGTGCTAAAGAAGTATATGCATGCTGCACTCACCCGATCCTGACCGATCCGGCACTGTCCCGCATTGCTCAATCCGATATCACCGAGCTGGTTGTTACCAACACCATTCCTCTGGCTCCTTCCAAAAAGCACCCGAAAATTAAGGTGCTCTCCATTGCGCCGATTCTGGCAGAAACCATTCTGCGCATCTACAATGACTGGTCTGTAAGCCAATTATTCGATACCAAACACTAAGCGTAATATAAAAAGGCTTGCCTCTGGCAAGCCTTTTTGTTATGATTAAAGCCGGAAAAACTACCGGCTTTAATATTTGGAGTAACTATGCGTATCATTTATCTTCTTATTATCTGTTCCCTTGCCAGCGTACTGCTGCTATGGCTGGGGATATACAAAAAAATCAGCAGAAAAACCGCAGCTGTCGGCGCTGCTCTCAGCCTTGCGCTTGCAAGCGCGCTGCTGCTGCTCGCCGTACTTCCCGGCAACAGCTTTTACGGCAAGGTTATAACACATGCGGAAAACACCCATGGGCGCAAGCTCATTGCCCTCACCTTTGATGACGGCCCATATCCGCCCTATACCCAAAAACTGCTCAAGCTGCTGGCAGCTAAGAACGTACACGCCACCTTCTTTATGGTGGGCGAAAACGCTGCCAAGCATCCGGAAACAGTAAAGCTCGTCCAGGCACAAGGACACCTGATTGCTCTGCATGCAGGCTATCACAAAGATTTGCTTAAGCTCAGCAGCAGTGAGGCTGCCGCCAACATCGCCTATGGCAAGGAAACACTGCAGAGCATAACCGGTACCGCACCGCAGTATATGCGTCCGCCGCACGGCTTCAAGGACTGGAGCACTGTCAAGGCTATCAATGATGCAGGTATGCAGATAGTAAACTGGAGCATCATTCCCCGCGACTGGACGAACCCAGGCGTGCAGGTAATCGCCGACAGAGTCTGCGAGAACGCAGCCCCCGGTGCTATTGTCCTGCTGCATGACGGCGACAGTCCCAAAAATCTGGCACCGCGTGACCAGACGATTGAGGCAGTCGGCCTCATCATTGACCGTCTGCGTGCAGAGGGATATGAATTTGTCACCATCGAAGAACTTAATAAATAATAAAGGAGCAACAATATGAAACTAATTGTCGGCCTTGGCAATATCGGCCGCGAATACGAAAATACCCGTCACAACATCGGCTTTATGGTAGTTGACGAGCTGGCTCGCCGTCTCGGCGTAAGCTTCGGCAAAGAAGACCGCAGTGCCTATATGGCAGAATACCGCGCTCCAGAAAAAATTATCATCATCAAGCCTACCACCTACATGAACCTCAGCGGCGTTGCCGTAGGTGCTTACGCCAACTTCTATCACATCGATCCGGATGATATCGCTGTTATCCAGGATGATATGGATATGCCCGTAGGCCAGCTGCGCATCCGTCGCAAAGGCAGCGCCGGCGGTCACAATGGTATCAAATCCATTACCGAGCATTTGGGCACCGATGCTTACCCGCGCTTTAAAATCGGTATCGGCCATCCGGCACGCAACAACAAGGCAGTTGTCAACCATGTACTGCATGCCTTCCAGGGCGATGACAAAACCGCCATCGAAGCAGCTGTAGCAGAAATGGCTACAGCGCTGGAGGAATGGATTAAATCTGGCGATATCGAAGAGGTTATGCAGGCCCACAACAAGAAAAAGCCTAAGGCTGAAAAACCTGCAGCTGAATAAAACACGTAAAAGAACTAGCAAGAGCTTTCTAAGCTCCGGCTAGTTCTTTTTTGGTTATGCAATATATTCAACAAAATTACGGCTTATTAAAGGCCGGTGTCAGCATCGGTTCAACAGCACCTTTATCAGGAGTAAGGTCTGCCGTTCCCCTGAGCACGACTTTGTCGGCAAGAACAAAGCCGTTCAGCTGACAGCCTGCACCTATTGTCACCGTTCCCTTCGCCAGCAGCAGCGCCTGTGCCATTTTGGTACCGTCGCCCAGCGTAATATCGCCCTCTTCACTGATAAGCACTATGCGGTCCGGGTAATATGAACCAGGTGCGGTATTTATCGACAGCTTATTGGCTATCAGCGTTGCACCCTGCAGGCCTTTGCTGCCAAGACTCAGCGAAGTATTATTCCTCAGATAATAAAAGCGGGCGCTGAGGCCATTTTCCTCCGTAGTCCTTTTGTTCAGCAAAGCAGCGCATTTATTCTGCAGAAAGCTAATCTGCGGCAGCCTTACTTCTTCTGTGCTTGTATATAACGCTGCCTGCTGCAGATATTCACTTCCCGACAGAGAACGTCCTGCCAGAACGCTTTTTGCCGCCAGATTCTTTATTTCCGGACTAAAGCCTACCGTGAGCCTGTGCAGCCGCTGTACTGCGCCAACATGATTAGCGGCTACGGCAGACACCTTCAGGTAATCTATCTGCCCATCTGAGCTGTAACTGCTTTCGCTTGTCACTGTTACCGGTTCGCTTCCCGGCTGCAGCTCGCCCTCATAGCAAAGCTGCGTACCCGCAGGCTGCGGTTTTTGACCTATGGCCTGCAATACGGAGCCGCACAGCAGCCGCAGCTGCTGCCCCCGTAAAAAATCCTTTTCCGCCTCATAGCCCTTTACTGCATAAAGCAGGCAAAGCTGGGCGCTGAGTGCCAGCAAGAGCGCTGCCAGCAGGCACGGAAGCGATATACTTCCCTTTGCGCTATGCATCATCTGTTATCCTCGCACTATAACAAATAAAATACTGCGTCACCCGCAGGCTTCTGCCGTTACGGTAAAGACTGAAGCTTACGCACAGCATTTGCGGCGAGCAGCGTCGCACCTGCCATCTGAAAACGCCTACCTCCTCCAGCGACACCGGATTCACACCCGTGCCTTTATTGGTACGCGTCCTCTGGTATATGCCCTGTTTATCGCTGTAAACAGTCACCTGCTTACACCCCTCAAGCATCCTGCAGCTTATTTTGCCGTCAGCCTGCAGACGCACGCTCTGCGCATCATAGCAGACTGTCTTTTCCAGCTGCGCCAGAATATGACGTCTGGCCTCCTGCAGCTGCAGCTCATCCTGCAGGCGGCCAAAGCTGCGACCGGCAGTGCCTGTTGCTTTAAAAACAAGCGTCACCAGCACTATTGCCAGAAGTAATCCCAACAGCAGCTCCGTCAGCAGATAGCCCCTCTGCCGTCGGCAGCGCACGGATAAGCGTAACCCTGACCTTGCCATAAGCAGCCTGCACCTCCTGTACCGCCAAGCCGTCTGTGCTGCCGGAGCTAATCCTTTGCGTCACGTCAAAGCGGCCGCTATATTCTTCGCCTGCCAGCACCTGCTGTGCGGCCTGCACCGCCTGCTGCAGTTCAAGGCTTTCATTCAGCAGATAATTGCTGCGGTAAAAGCCATGTATCGCTGTCGCCAGCAGCACTGCCGTAAGGCAGAAGCACACCAGCTCCTGTACCAGGCAAAAACCTCTGCTATTTTTCATAAACAGTCACCCTGCCTGTAACCGGCTGCACCGTCAGCCGGCAGTACATATCAGGCAACTGCCTGTGCTGCAGCCTGTAACCGCCAATAGCTGTCGGATTACCATTTTCATTATAGCTAAGATTCTTAATCTCTTTTTCGCACGTCAGGCTGATATCCGTATCAAGCCTTACACGCTTCCAGATTTTATGCGCACGCTCAATTCTGTAGCTATGCTTATCCTTGTCGCTGACTTTGAGAGTATACATATAATTTTCCGGCTGAAACAGCGTCTGCTGCTGCATCTGTCTGATATCTGCCGCCAACAGATAGGCTGTATAGCACAGCTGCTGCCTGTAATACTGCCGCTGCAGCGTTTTGCTTACGGGATAAAGCATTACTGCCGCAAGTCCCAGGCACCCCAGTGCCAACAGCAGCTCCAACAGCAGATAGCCTGCTGTCTTATTGTTCACCGGCGTTAGCTTTACTGCCCGGTGAGGTTACTGCCGCGCCCTTGCTGTTTTTACCGCTAAGCGTATAGGTGCCGTCGCTTGTATTAGGTGTATAAGTCAAAGCCTCACCCTTAGCATCCTTGAATTCCAGCTTACCGCCCAGATATTCGCTGTCCAAGGTGGTCAGCTCTGCCGGCACCGTGCCTGCATCCATCTTATACAGCTGAATTGCCTGGTCGATAGTCACCAGATCGTTTTGCAGACGGGCATTCTTCACTCTGTCGTTAGCACCCGAAAGCGAAGGCAGCAGCATAGTAGCCATAATGCCAATCAGCGCCGCCGCTGCCACTACCTCGATTAAAGTAAAGCCTCCCTGTTTACGCATTGTTTTTAACATAATCGCACCTCCTGAATTTACTCCGGCATTGCCAAAAGCATCTCAAATAGCGGACCGATAACTATGCAGACGATTCCCGCTATGATAATCGCTGCCACTAAAAGCAGCAAGGGCACCAGCAGCTCCTGCAGGCTGCCAAGCTGCTGCTGCAGACGCTGCTCACCGGCCGTTACTGCTTCCTGCAGCATTTGCGGCAGATAGCCTGTAGATGCGCCCACGCATACAAGCTCCAGCATCAGCGGCGAAAAAAGCTCTTTCGCGCCGCCTGCAGCCTGTTCAATCGCAATGCCTCGCTTTAGCCTGCTGTTCAGCAGGCGCAGCTGCCCGGCATACTGCTCATCATCCATGGTATCCGTCACAATCGCCACCGCTCTTGTTATGCCTACACCGCTTTCCAAAAGCAAGGCCAGCAATCTGCAAAAGCGTACTTCTAATAAAAGGCCATGAAAATTTCCGCTTAACCGGCTGCGTAAAAAACAGCGCAGCAGCCTGCGTCCCAACAAAAAAAGTGCAGTTGCTACGCCTGCCGTCAACGCCAGCGCTGCCAACGGCTGCTGCAGCAAAGCATCCTTCAGCGTCAGCAGCAAAGCCAATGTACCCATCGGCAGCACGCCCATAGCGCTGTAGGTATCCGCCAGTACCGGCAGGATGTACAGTAAAAACAGCAGCAGCACGCAAAACGATGCCAGCAGCAAAAATGCCGGATAGGTTACGGCCCGCTGCACAAAACGCTGCAGTTTAAGCTGACGGCTGTAATAATCAGCCAGCTGCTCTAAAAGCATTGCCAACTCACCGCTTTCTTCACCTACAGCTACCAAAGTAACAGTAAGCTGCTTGCCATAGTCCGCTTCCGCTGCTAAGGCCTGTGCCAGGCTGCTGCCACGGCGCAGCCTTTGCTGCAGACGATAGCAGAGCAGCATCTGCTTAGCGCTGCCATGCTTTTGCAATAGCTGCAGCGCATTCAGCAACGGCAGGCCGCTGCGCAGGATAACAGCGAGCTGGCGGTAGAAGTTAATCTGCTCCGCCAGGCTCACGCCTCCTCTAAGCTTAATTTTCATCACCTCCACATGGCCGATTATAGACCATTTGCGAATTTTCTGTCTAATTTTATTTGTCACATATGTGAAATCTGTGTGACGCAAAAAATCTTTTTTTACCGCAAGCAAAAGAAAAAACTCTGAAAGCCTCATATTACAAGACTTACAGAGTTTTTCTTAACCGATTAATTTCCTGAAAATTATCTGCAATTATAACGTTCTAAGCAGTCTAAGCAACAATATTTTGCTCATGACCATGAAGAAGCCAAACGCAAGCGCTGATGCCGAAAAGAATCACGCCGGCTACTACAAAAAGACTTTGCAACGGCGCAAATGTAGCAATAGCTCCGCCAAGTACAGGACCTACCATGGAACCGAACTGCTGCGCACTGAACATAAAGCCAAAAACGCGTCCGCGCTGGTCGGTAGTTGTATTGCTGGCCAACACCGCACTCAGCGAAGGCTGAATACCGGCACAGCACAAGCCATAGCAAAAATTGCAGACACAGAACAAAAGCAGTGTCTGTGGCATTGCCGTCACCGCACTCATCAAGCCGGAAAGCAGCGTAGCAGCGCACAACGCTTTATAAAAGCCGTGCTCCTGTCCGAAGCGTCCCCAGCTCGGCGCAGTAATAGCACTGGCAATGCCTACGAGCGAAAAGGCCACGCCGGAAAGAAACATAATGTTGCCCTCACCATGATTCAACTCTGCCACATAAAGGCTCAAAATCGGCTGAATCAGCAGGATAACCATCTGAGCTACAGCAATGTAAATCAGCGTTTCACGAATTACAGGTTGCTGTAAAAGCTGTACCTGCGGCTTGGCCGCAAGCTTTTTCGGCTCCGCCTTCGGCGGCTCGGGAATGTAGAACATAAATACCAGCGTAATAATTGTCAGTAGCGCACCGGCAACGAAGAATGAGGCACGCATGCCAAACAGCGTTGCCAATGAACCGCCTACAAGCGGACCAATGACATTGCCGCAGGTCAGTCCTGCCTGCATAATGCCCAGGCTCACGCCCAGCTTTTCCATCGGCACCAGGCTGGTAGCAATCGCCAGGCACGCACTCCACAATCCGGCAGCAAAGCCCTGCAGCACACGCACACCGAACATCTGCTCCGGCGTAGTTACTATGCCGCCCAAAAAGTACGACAGAGCCAGGCCTGCACCCGCGCGCACCGCCATCATCTTTTTGCCGCGCGTATCAGCCATTTTCCCCCATATAGGCGCCATGATACCGCCAATCAGAAAGGTTATGGAAAAAATCGCACCATTCCACATTTTTACATCGTCTGCGCTCACTCCCAGCTCGTTCATCAGATACATTGGCAAAAAGGGAATAAGCATGGTATAGCCTGCAGCCATCAATACGACATTAGCCGTGAGGATAGCCAGAATAAGCTTCCAGTTTTTCATAAAATTCCACCTCAAAATAAAACAAAATCATACAACAGTAATAAATTATTATAACGCTAAGGCCGTTTTTGTGCAAATAAAAAATCTGCAATACAGCCTTAATTGCATAATATAATTACACTTAGGGAAATATGCTCTGCCGCAACAGAAGCATATATAAAACTGTATCAAAATAATGCCAACACAACAAAACAGAACGCCGAAACCCGCTTGCCTAACGGATTTTCAGCGTTCTGTCTGTTTTTGGAGGAGAAAATATGAATTTGCTTAAAAAGCAAATAGCAGCTTGTTTAAAAGTAGAGGAGCTAACCAATGCACTTAAGGAATTTGTCAAGGTCAAAGGTCAAGGCTGCAATGCAAAATCAGGAAGGGACGATATACATTGGTTAGCCATCACTAACTTCATGATTATTGTAGCACATATTTTTACAGTTAGCAATAGCTAATTTTATTTTTTTTATTTTTTCCGCGATTAACGCTGCGTGCAAAAAAACAACGCAGTCACGTTGCCGTTTTACGGAATACGTAACTGCGTTTAAGCTTGCACTTATTTTATACTTCCGGCTTGTTCTCGCCGGCAGCTTCCTTAGCCTGCTCCTGCTGCAGCAAAGCCATAAACTGCTCGCCGGTAATAGTTTCCTTCTCCAGCAGGTATTGTGCCAGTACATCCAGCTTATCTCTGTTGTCCTGCAAAATCGTGCGTGCCTTTGCGTGAGCCTCCTTAATCAACGCCAAAACCTTGGCATCAATCTTGCCTGCTGTCATTTCACTGCACTGCAGGGCAGCGTCACCGCCCAGATAACGGTTGGCCACAACCTCGGTAGCCATCATATCAAATTCTTCCGTCATACCCAGACGCGTTACCATGCTGCGTGCCAGCTTGGTTGCCTGCTCGATATCATTGGAAGCGCCGCTGGTAATGCTGCCGAAAACAACCTCCTCGGCACTGCGGCCGCCGGTCATGGTTACAATCTTGTTGAACAGCTCTTCCTTGGTCATCAGCACGCTGTCATTTTCGCTGATTTGCATGGTGTAGCCCAAAGCGCCGTTGGTACGCGGAATAATGGTGATCTTGTGTACAGGAGCACTGTGCTTCTGCATCGCAGCCACGAGCGCATGGCCGATTTCATGGTAGGCAATAACCTTTTTCTCTGCGGGAGAAATTACCGCGCCCTTGCGCTGGTAACCGGCGATAACCGTTTCAATGGATTCCTCCAGATCTTCCTGCTCCACCACGTTACGATGCATTTTTACGGCACGCAAAGCACCCTCATTGATAATATTGGCGAGCTCTGCACCGCTGGCTCCGGCTGTTGCCCGCGCCAACGTACCGTAATCGATATTGTCTGCCATACGCACACTGCGTGCGTGAACCTTCAGGATAGCCTCACGGCCCTTCAGATCAGGCAGCTCAACCGGAATACGGCGGTCAAAGCGTCCTGGACGCAAAAGCGCCTTATCCAAGGATTCCGGACGGTTAGTAGCCGCTAAGATTACTACGCCCTTGCTGCCGTCAAAGCCGTCCATTTCGCTCAGCAGCTGATTCAAAGTCTGCTCGCGTTCATCATTGCCGCCGAACTGACCGTTATCACGGCGTTTGCCGATGGCATCGATTTCATCGATAAATACTATGCAAGGCGCCTTTTCCTGCGCCTGCTTGAACAAATCGCGCACACGGGCAGCGCCCATGCCGACGAACATTTCTACAAATTCACTGCCGCTGATGCTGAAGAACGGCACCTTGGCTTCACCTGCTACCGCACGCGCCAGCAAGGTTTTACCTGTACCGGGAGGGCCTACCAGCAATGCACCCTTCGGCATGTTGGCACCGATATCCTTGTACTTGCCGGGATTATGCAGAAAATCCACCAGCTCCATCAGCGCTTCTTTGGCCTCATTCTGACCTGCTACATCGGCAAAGCTCTTGCCTGTCTGCGCTTCCACATAAACTTTGGCATTGCTTTTGCCGAAGCTCATGGCGTTGCCGCCCATGCGCTTGCCCATGAAGTACATAAATAACTGTCCCAGACCAAAGAAAATCAAAATCGGCAGTACCCAATTGGTGAAAAAGGTTACCAGAGGACTTTGTTCCTTAGGCACAACCTGCGTAAATTCTACCTTACTCTTCATCAGGCGGTTAGCCAGCTCCGGGTCTTCTACTCTACCTGTAACGTAAATTTCTTTTTCGTTGTTCTTATCAACCGCAGCCAGACGCTTATCGGTAATTTCTACCTTAGATACCTTGCCTTCATCCACCATCTGAAGAAAATTATTATAGGAAACCTCCTTCATTTTCGGGTTGAAGAACATTGGCATGATTACGGAATTGAATACCAGAATCAAAACCAGCATCAGCATATAATAATACGTTAATGGCCGTTTTTTATCATTGTTATCGTTCATCATTTCATCTCCTCGCTATGCTTTATAAGTATTATTGTATACCTATTTATAGCAATAAACAAACGAAAAAAATGTGAAGCTGATTGTATAGTCAACACAAAAAGTGTTAAAAAATCACACTCTCCCAGTCCCCTGCAAGAATACTTGTATACATGCGTCCTATCCCTTGAATTTACATGCCGTTTTCTATACAATTAGCTTGTAACTATCTAAGGAGGTCAAACTTATGCCTAAAATTAATACAGTTTTAGTTGCTAACCGCGGCGAAATCGCTATCCGCGTTTTCCGCGCCTGCAACGAATTAGGAATCCGTACTGTTGCTATATATTCCAAGGAGGACACCCTGTCCCTGCATCGCAACAAAGCCGACGAGGCCTACATGGTAGGCGAAGGCAAAAGTCCGACCGACGCTTATCTTGATATCGAAGACATTCTGCGCGTAGCCAAGGAGCATGACGTAGATGCCATCCATCCCGGTTATGGCTTTTTATCCGAAAACAGTAATTTAGCACGCCGCTGTGCTGAGGAAGGATTGATTTTCATCGGCCCGCGTCTGGAACACCTAGTAATGTTCGGCGACAAAATCAACGCCCGTAAACAGGCCGAACTGGCAGGCATCCCCATGATTCCCGGCAGCAAGGGTACGGTAAACAGCCTCGATGAGGTACTGGCCTTTGGCGAAAAATGCGGTTATCCTATCATCATTAAAGCAGTCAACGGCGGCGGTGGCCGCGGTATGCGCGTTGTTCACAGCGCCGAAGAAGCCATAACTGCCTACGACATGGCTAAAAGTGAAGCTAAAAAAGCCTTTGGCAATGATGAAATATATCTTGAAAAATATCTGCAAAATCCTAAACACATCGAAGTACAGATTATCGGCGATACCCACGGCAATTTAATGCATCTGTTTGAGCGCGACTGCTCCGTACAGCGCCGCCACCAGAAGCTGGTTGAAATTGCTCCGGCCTTCGCTCTGCCTATAGAACAGCGCAAAGCTATCTGCGACGCTGCTGTCAAGCTGATGAAAAATGTTGACTACATCAGCGCCGGCACCGTAGAATTTTTGGCTACGCCCGACGGCAAGTTCTACTTCATTGAGGTTAATCCCCGCATTCAGGTTGAGCACACCGTTACCGAGCAGATTACCGGTATAGACATTGTGCAAACACAAATCAAAATTGCCGAGGGCTACAACCTGCACGGCCCGGAAATCGCCCTGCCGCAGCAGGATGAGCTGACAACCATCGGCCATGCTATCCAATGCCGTATTACCACCGAGGACCCGTCCAATAACTTTATGCCCGATACCGGCAAGCTGATTACCTACCGCAGCGGCGGCGGCTTCGGCATCCGTCTGGACGGTGGCAACGCCTTCACCGGCTCCGTCATCACTCCGTACTACGATTCTCTGCTGGTTAAGGCTACCACCTGGGGCCTCACTCACCAGATTGCAATTACCAAGATGCTGCGCTGCTTAAAAGAATTCCGTATCCGCGGCGTCAAAACCAATATCCAGTTTTTGGAAAACGTACTGCAGAACCCGCACTTCATCAAGGGCGATTATACTACCGACTTTGTTGATAATACACCGGAGCTGTTTGTCTTCCAGAAAACCTTGGACCGCGGCAACAAGCTGCTGAACTACATTGCCGATATCACCGTCAACGGTTATTCCAACGTCGGCGTACAGCCGAAGCCTGACTTTGCACCGCTGAATATGCCCAAACCCTACAACGGCATTCTGGCGTTGGGTGCTAAGCATGTTCTGGATACCCGCGGACCTGAAGGTCTGGCTGAATGGGTACTGGCACAACAGGAGGTTCTGCTCACAGACACCACCTTCCGTGATGCGCATCAGTCCCTCTTCGCAACCCGTCTGCGTACTGCCGATATGCTGCGCGTTATGCGCGACACCGCCGGCAAGCTTCCCGGACTCTTCTCCTTTGAATGCTGGGGCGGCGCTACCTTTGACGTAGCCTATCGCTTCCTTGACGAAAGCCCTTGGCAGCGTCTGGCACAATTCCGTCAGGCTGCTCCGAACATTCTCTTCCAGATGCTGCTGCGCGGTGCCAACGCCGTAGGCTACACCAGCTATCCGGATAATGTTGTTAAGCAGTTCATCAAGCTGGCAGCCAAGAACGGTATCGACGTTTTCCGTATCTTCGACAGCCTCAACGGTCTGGACAATATGCGCCTGTCCATTGACACCGTCCGCGAATGCGGTAAGGTAGCAGAAGCAGCACTGTGCTACACCGGTGATATTCTCGACCCCAACCGCGATAAATACGATTTGCATTACTACATCAATATGGCTAAGGAGCTGGAAAAAGCCGGCGCCAACATCATCGCCATCAAGGATATGGCAGGCCTGTTGAAGCCGGAAGCAGCTTACCGCCTTGTAAGCAGCCTCAAATCCTATGTCAACGTACCTATCCATCTGCACACCCACGAGGGCAGCGGCAACGCTATCTACACCTACGCGCGTGCTATTGATGCCGGCGTTGATATTGTCGATACTGCTATGAGCGCCATGAGCAATGGTACCTCCCAGCCCAGCGGCAGCAGCCTGTACTACGCACTCAGCGGTCATCCGCGTCAACCGCGTCTTGATGTAGACGCTATGAACGAGCTGTCCCGTTATTGGGAAACCGTGCGCCCCTACTACAAGGCTGCCGACAGAACCGAAAACTTCCCCAATCCCGAGGTTTACGTACACGAAATGCCCGGCGGACAATATACCAACCTCAAGCAGCAGGCACAGGCTCTGGGCCTCATCCATCGCTGGGAGGAAATCAAGGATATGTATCACCGCGTATCCATGATGTTCGGCGATTTAATCAAGGTTACTCCGTCCTCCAAGGTTGTCGGTGATATGGCACTCTTCATGGTGCAGAATGAGCTGACGGAAGAGGATGTTTACGCTAAGGGCGATATTCTGGACTTCCCGGCCTCCGTTGTGGAATTCTTCGAAGGACGCATCGGCACTCCGTACCAGGGCTTCCCCGAAAAACTGCAGAAGCTGGTGCTCAAAGGACGCGCACCTATCAGCGAGCGTCCGGGCGCTGTACTGCCTCCGGTAGATTTTGAGGATGTACGCGCTAAGCTCAAGGAACTGGATGCACCTACTACGGACGAAGCAGTCAGTGCTTACTGCCTCTATCCTAAGGTATTCATCGACTGGGTAAACCGTTACAACCAATTCGGCGATGTATCCGTTCTCGATACTCCTACCTTCTTCTTCGGCATGACGCCGGGCGAGGTTATCAAGGTTGAAATTGAACAAGGCAAAGTGCTCGTAATCAAGCTGGACCACATCTCCGAAGCCAATGCTGCCGGTATGCGTACCGTCTTCTTCGAATTCAACGGCCTGCCGCGTGAAATCGAAATCAAGGACCGCAACGCCAAGACCACCACTGTTACCCGCAAGAAAGCAGAAAAAGGCAATATGGGCGAAATAGGCGCTTCCCTTTCCGGTTCCGTAGTCAAGGTGCTGGTAGAAAAGGGCCAGTCCGTTACCAAGGGCACTCCGTTGATTGTTACCGAAGCTATGAAGATGGAAACCACGCTTTCGGCACCGATTTCCGGTATCGTCAGCGCTATCCATGTAGCTGCAGGCGAACGCGTAGAAAGCGGCGACTGCCTCCTGGAAATCAAAACTCAAATGTAAATTACATACGCTTAAACTTAAGGCTGCTGCCGTGGCGGATTTCCGCTGCTACGGCAGCCTTACTTTTTTTGCTGGTCATTATTTTTGCTCTATGTTATGATATAGTTATTCTTTGCTTTTTTACGAACAGCATTATTTGCTGCAATACATATTTTTATTACGAGGTGAGCACATGAAGCAGACAATCTATCAATACGTAAACAGCCATCTGGACGAGCATGGCCGCTTTACGGCTACTAATCTGTGCGATGACCGCTACGCCACCATTCCCCGTCCCCTTGGCTCCGAGGATGCCTTTCACTATACAATGGGCAACCTGCCCAATCCCAAATCCGCCAGCGTACTGCTCAAGCTGCTGCAGGCTTATCTGAAGGAGCCTACCACCCAGCAACGCAGCAAGCTGTACAATGAACTGAAGGGCATGGCCTTTGCGGAATATTGCGACCCCTTTATCGAAGCCTTAGACCAGAATGATATCAACAGTGTTGCCTTTGACCTGGCGCGACGCTTTTTCTACAACGCTGACGGACGCGAGCAGGTTAAATTTGCTCTGCTGCTTTTCGGCATGTACGGCATGGAAAAAATTTGTCAGCAGGAGCCGGAGCTTTGGCATGATTTGCTGCGCATAGCACACTGCGAGGAATTTACCTTCGCCTTTTTATATTCCTGCCGCGTAACAAATTTCAACCCGCAAAACGCTATCTGGGAGCTTATCCGCTGTACCAGCGGCTGGGGCAAGGTCTTCAGCATTACCGACTGCCACTGCCGCGACGAGGAGGAACGCCTCTGGCTGCTGCAGAACGGTCCCGATATCGATGTAGAATATCCGCCACTGTCCGTCAAATTTATCAGAGAAACACATTTAGAGGAACAGCTGGCGCAGCCGCTTAACTACGCACAGTACAAAAGCGCTGTCATCATCGTGGGCAATTATCTGATTATGCTCAATCATTTCCCGGCAGAGGTTATCGAAGAACAGTTCAACATCAGCGATATCCATCTGAACAAGCTGCTTACATGTCTGCTCAAGCAGGCTGAAGCATATGTCAGCAAACCGGAGGACGTGCTTGATTTAATCAGCTACGTTACGGCGCTGCAGCAGCTTTGCGATGAGCAGAACCATATGCAGCTCACTCTTAATCAATGCCATGAACAGATTGCCGCCTGCGAAAAAATCATCTACCGCAAGGACTGGCAGCCTGAAATAGAAAGTGATTTAATCAAGGACGATAAGCTCGACTACCAGCTGTGCAACCTGGCAGTGGAGCTTGATATAGACATTTGGCCGAGGCTTTTTGATTACTGGCTGGCGCATCCGGACGAAACACCTCTGTTCCCGTACCTGCTTTCCTACGAAGGCGAGCAGCGCTCCGAACGCGTGCTGCGTCAAATCGAAGCAGACCTGCCCCGCTACTGCGTAGAACAAAACGACCTGCTGGTACCGCTGCGTTATCTCAACACACATCCGGGTGAAAGCGATGCTATTATCTGCGCTGCCTTGGAATCCATCTTCGATTTGCCGCGCGGCATTGCCTGCGGTATTGTCGATGACTGGGGACAGGAATTTATCACGCCTGCCATCCGCCGCTCGCTGATTAAAGCACGTCAGCTCAGCAATAACGATGTAGTTACCGCGCGTATCGACTGCCTGCTGGCAGGCAAGCATTTCGACATCGGCAAGTTCCTCAACAAACGCAAATAAGCAGACTGCTATGCAATGTTATTGCTGAGCTTAGACAGTTATTGCTAAGAAAATCTTTCTCAACACATAACAAAACCGGTTTCCCTATCGGCTTAAAAGCCTGGGAAACCGGTTTTTTAGTATGCACTTATTTACTTTTAGCCACAATAGCCATGCGGATGGCCCTTATGCCACTTCCACGCAGTGCTGATAACCTCATCTACACTGCTGTGCTGCGGCTCCCAGCCCAGCTCCTCACGAATTTTAGCCGAAGAAGCAATGAGCACTGCGGGATCACCGGCACGACGCGCCTCCTCCACAACGGGGAAGTCAACGCCAGTAACCTTTTTGGCGCTGTCAATCATCTGGCGTACACTGAAGCCGTTTTCACTGCCCAAGTTATACACACGGCTGCTGCCGCCGCTCAAAAGATGTTTGAGTGCCAGCACATGCGCCTTCGCCAAATCGCAGACATGAATATAATCACGCACGCAGGTACCATCAGCCGTCGGATAATCGGTACCGAAGATAGAAACCTGCTTGCGCACGCCCTGCGCCGTTTTCAGAATCAGCGGAATCAGATGGCTTTCCGGGCTGTGGTCCTCGCCGATATCGCGCGTCGGAGAAGCACCGGCAGCGTTAAAATAACGCAAAGCTACATAACGCATATCATAGGCATGGTCATAATCCGCTAACATGCCTTCAATCGCCAGCTTGGTACGGCCGTAAACGTTGGTCGGTGCCAGACGGCTGTCCTCGGTAATAGGTACTGCTTCCGGCTCACCGTAAACAGCTGCGGTAGAAGAAAATACCATGCGGTCCACACCAGCACCACGCATAGCCTCTAAAAGATGCAGGCTGCCTTCAACATTATTAAAATAATATTTCGCCGGGTCGGTCATAGATTCACCTACCAGACTGCTGGCAGCAAAATGAATCACCGCATCGATTTTAAATTGCTCCATAATATGCTTGGCAAAGCGCACATCATGGATATCGCCCTCTACCAGCTGTACTTCGTCAGGCACTGCTGCTTCATGGCCGGTAGAAAAATTATCATAGACAATAGGAGTAAAGCCGCTTTTTTGCAGCTCCTCCACTACATGGGAGCCAATATAACCTGCTCCGCCGGTAACAAGGATATTCATTAATTATTTGCTCTCCTTTGCAACGATTCCCTGCAGATAGGTCAGGAACTTGTCACGCAGTTCAGGACGCTTCAGCGCCATTTCTACGGTTGCCTCCAGAAAGCCCTGCTTATCGCCCACGTCATAGCGACGGCCTACAAAGTCATAAGCATACATCGGCTGCTCCTTAGCCAATACCTTAAGCGCATCGGTCAGTTGGATTTCATTGCCGCGGCCAGGCTGAGTTTGCTCCAGAATCGGGAAAATTTCCGGTGTAATTACATAGCGTCCCAAAACCGCCAGACGAGAGGGTGCTTCCTCTACCGCAGGCTTTTCTACCATATCGTTTACCTTGCAGGTGCGTGCTTCATCGGTCGGTTCACCGGCAACAATGCCATAGGCAGAAACCTTCTCCAACGGCACCTCCTGCACACCTAAAACGCTGGCACCTGTTTTATCGTAAACATCAATCAGCTGCTTCAGTGCAGGCACCTGGCTGTCAACAACATCATCGCCCAACAATACGGCAAATGGCTCATCACCCACAAAATGCTTAGCGCACAAAATAGCATGACCAAGTCCGCGCGGTTCCTTTTGGCGGATATAGTGAATGCGAATATCGGAAATTTTGCGTACCAGCTCAAGTTCCTTGGTTTTGCCGCTGGCCTCCAGGTTCAGCTCCAGCTCAATGCTGCGGTCGAAATGGTCTTCAATGGCACGCTTGCTGCGGCCGGTAATAATCAGGATATCCTCAATGCCGGAAGCAAGAGCCTCTTCGATAATATATTGGATGGTCGGTTTGTCAACAATAGGCAGCATCTCCTTCGGAGTTGCTTTGGTAGCAGGCAAAAAGCGTGTACCCAGGCCTGCTGCCGGGATAACAGCTTTGCGTACAGGTTTAAACATTTTATCTTATCTCCTTTACAAACTCAAGTGAAATATATGCATAGCAGCAACGCTGCAGGCAGTTCTTTACGAAAAAACACGGATACTCAGGAAAGTTAAGCTTCTTCGCCGCCAATAACTTTCAATAATTCTGCTGTCTTCGCAGCAAGCAGCTCCTTATCACCCTTAGTTTCTACGTTCAGGCGCATTACAGGCTCCGTATTGGATACACGCACATTAAAGCGCCAGTTATCATAAGCAACGCTCAGGCCATCCAGATGGTCCTGCTCGCCGTCAGCATATTTTTTGCCCAGCTCAGCCAGCACTGCTGCGGAATCTGCCACCTTGCGGTTGATTTCACCGCTGCAGGGATACATAGCAACGCGCTCGCCTACCAGCTCGCTGAGCTTTTTACCGCTGCGGCACATCAGCTCGGTAACCAGCAGCCAGGGAATCATGCCGCTGTCGCAGCAGGAAAAATCACGGAAATAATGATGCGCGCTCATTTCACCGCCGTACAGCACGTCATTGTTCCGCATGCATTCCTTCATAAAGGCATGACCGCTCTTGCAGCGTACAGGCACACCGCCGTCACGCTGCAAAATAGCTTCCGTGTTCCAGGTAAGGCGCGGGTCGAACATAATCTTTGCACCCGGCTCCTTGTGCAGGAAAACCTCTGCCAGCAGGCCGACAATATAATAGCCCTCGATAAAATCTGCCTTCTCGTCAAAGAGGAAGCAGCGGTCGAAGTCGCCATCCCAGGCAATACCCAAATCTGCACCGCTCTCACGTACAACCTTGGCCGTAGCCTCACGGTTAGGCAGCAGCAGCGGGTTGGGCACACCGTTCGGGAAGGTGCCGTCAGGAGTTTCGTTCAGCGTGATAAATTCAAACGGCAGATGCTTCGCCAGCTCCTTCAGAATCGGACCGGCACCGCCGTTGCCGGGGTTAGCAACAATCTTCATTGGCTTAAGCACGCTTGTATCAACATAGGTCAGCAAATGCTCAATATAGGCAGGCATAATATCCATATGCTCCACAGCACCCATGGTCTTGCCTGTTACCACCTTATGCACGAACTCTTTGCTTGTGGCAACCATCTCTCCGATTTCCTTCAGGCCGGTATCACTGGAAACAGGACGCGCATCACGGCGTACTAGCTTCATGCCGTTATATTCCTTGGGATTATGGCTGGCAGTAACCATGATACCGCCGTCTGCTTTCAGATGAGCTGTAGCAAAATAAATCATTTCCGTACCGCATTGGCCGATATCAATAACCTTGGTGCCGCCATGGCGCAAGCCCTCCGTCAGTGCATCCACCAATGCTCTGCCGCTCAAGCGGATATCATGTCCGACAACAACAGTTTCCGCAGCGAACATTGCCGAAAAAATGCGTCCCATACGGTAAGCCATTTCCTCGTTAACTTCTGTGGGGTAAACGCCGCGTACATCGTAGGCCTTAAAAGCCTTGTTCGTAACTTGCATTTGTCTATTCTCCTTTTTTATAGTGTATTTATCAAAATTTCATGCTTCAAGAACCATTTTATATTATTCTTCATGGACGAAAAAAATCCTGCCTGCATCGCAGACAGGATTTGAACGCTACAGCTTTGCTCCGCTCGAACGGATAACTTCTTCCGCTGCCTCGCCCAGATACCAACGGATAACGGAAAAGAACGGCAGCGTCACGCCATTATAATCAGGCAGCAGACAGATGGTCGCCAGCATTTCCAGAACTTCATCCAGCTCACGGCCCTTACTAAGCTCATCACTTATCTGGTCCTCCAGCGTATGGATTACCTCTCGGCGCATGCGCATCAGCCGCGGCGCATTCAGATTCAGCTCGCGGATAGTGCTGCGCGCCTTACCCTGCAAATCTTTGGGGCAGGTATCTTCGTCTACATACATCCGCCCGCTATGCTCCGCATAACGGAACAGACGGATTTTGCCGGGAATCTTCAGCGGATTGAGGATATAGTTTGTAATTTCACGCCCACCCTTGGGCACATCGCAGCTGCGGTCACGCTTCTGGCTGGAATAGCGCCACTCGGGGTCAGGCACATACGGCTGACTGCCGCCGTGGCATACGCCCAACAAATTGCGCCAATCCAGATGATAGTTGTGCCCGTGCTCCTGCGTAGCATTTTTTGGATAAAAATGCTCTACGCGGAAGTCATCAACCTCGCCTTCCTCCTCCGCCAGCTTAATGCCTACCTCACAATAGGCGCAAAGGCCGTGCTGGTCACGCAAAATTGCTTCCCGCACCTGTTTATAGCCCCTGCGGCAGCGACGGCGGAAATGCTCCCAGGTTTCCTCGGGATTATGCAGCCTGTACTGCTTGAGAAGCTCAGGTTCTTCCTTGCTTTTATAAACACGTTTCATGAGCGCCTCCTGCGGAACTGACGCATACGGATATCCATATCCGCACGCAGCAGAGCAGGCTCCTTGCCCTTGGACCATTTATCCAGCTTTTTGCGCAGCTCCAGCGCCTCCGGCGTATCCCAGGCATCCTCGCTCACCAGCTGCAGATAACGCTTTAAATCCTGCACAATCGGCAGAGCTTGCGGACGTGGGCTCACATTCTGAATATCCTGCAGCAGCTGATAGCTGTTGGCGCCCAAGGAAAAATCTACGTGGCGCACGCCTTCGAACTGCTTGCCCCAAGCCAATACACGTATGCTCTCTGCCAGCACGCTGCTAAGCACCTGCGCACTATGCGTAGTCACTACAAACTGTACCATCGGGAAGGTTTTCTGCAAATCCAGCAGTACCGTCTGCTGCCACAGCGGGTGCAGATGCATTTCTACCTCATCAATCAATACAAGCCCCGGAGTCTTGGTTACCGCATCCTCACGCAGCTGCGGATTCAGACGCGCCATGCGATAGGCCAGGTCAGCCACCATGCTGATAATACTGCGGAAGCCGTCGCTCAATTCATCTACCACCATCTCACCCATATCAGGGTGGCTGACAACAAAGCAGTTCAGGCGGTAATTATAATACAAATCACGCAGGCCGGTACTTTCCAGACACACGTCGACAGCGTTCTGAATCGCATTCTTCAACATCACATTGCGCTTCACCTCTGCGCTGTACTGCTGCTCTGACTGCGCACACTTGGTAACGTACTCAAACCATTTTCCGAAGGTGCTGTAGGAAGAAGACGGCTCCAGACATTCCTCGTAGCCTACATTGCGTTCCATCAGCGATTTATGAAAATTTGTCATCAGCTTGCTGTCTACCCAAATGCGCTGAGTACCGTAATAGGCCAGCACCGGCAGCAGCCTGTTGCCGTTCTCCTTAGCATCGTGTGCCAATGCGCAACCACGTTCGCACAGCTCAGCAGCATCATCCTCAGGCACATTACCCTCCAGCAGGCGGCGGGTACAGGTAAGCTTTTTGCCGTAAACCTCACCCTCCAGCTTAATTTCTACCGGATAATGGCATTCCATACCATCAATATGACGCATATCCTTTTTATAAACAGGCACACGCCGCACATCCTGAGGAGTAATTTGCCTGCCGCTGGCATCAAAGCTGCGCAGATAAGGCTCCAGAGCAATTGCCAGCGCATCAAAAATCGCCGTCTTGCCCTTGCCGTTTTCACCTACAATAACTGTCAGCCTAGGTTCAAAATCAATATCAAGCTCATCGTAACAACGGAAATTCTTCAGCCTTAATCTTTCTATCTGCATAATCTGACCTCCGTTTCTGTATCTCTGCTTACATTATAGCATTATTTACATCCCATACTAAGATTTTTTACAGTTTTATTATGATTTTTTTGTGGCAGGGTGTATAATAAATAAACATCATCAGCAATTACTTGGTACTTGCCAACAATTACGCAATCGAAAGGAAAAACTGTTTATGAATATATTTCTTCTGCTTACAATCGCCATGCTCATGATTATCCTCATGCTGCGGCGTCACATCCCCATCGGCCCCTGTATGCTCACCAGCGGTATTTTTATCTGGCTGATGAAAGCACCGGAGCTGCCGTATCTGGTGCAGGCATTACGCGAAACCTTAACAATGCCGCGCACCTATGATATTCTTTTTGCCCTTTATTTTGTCATGTGCCTGGAAATCGAGCTGCGCACCAGCGGTGCACTGGCCGGTATGGTGCAGGCGCTGCAACGCATCTTTTCCAGCGCTAAGGTAACCCTGGCCGTGATGCCTGCCTTCTTAGGCCTGCTACCGTCACTTGGCGGCGCGCGCTTTTCTGCACCTATTGTAGAGGAGGCCAGCAAAAATCTGCCTATCGAACAGGAGCATAAAGCTGCCATCAATTTCTGGTTCCGCCATATCTTTGAATTTTCCAGCCCGATTATCCCCGGTATGATAATGGCCTGCAACATTGCTGGTGTCAGCTACAGTGAATTCATCCTGCATCTGGCCTGGCTCACCGTCCTGGCCTTCGCCGCAGGCTGGTTTGTTCTCATCCGCCCCATCAAAGCGGAAAACAGTCATACCGAAAAAATTAATAATGATAGTCAGGGTACACAGGATTTATGGTTGGCTCTCTCGCCTGTCATTATTACTTTTATTCTCGTAGTATTCTGCGGCTTTAATGCCTCTGCCGGCATGGGCCTGGTCACAGCCTGCCTGTTTCTGGTCCTGCGCTTTACAAAACGCGAGGTTGGGCTCAAGGATGTTGTCATCGGTGCGCTGGACATCAAAATGTTTCTCAATGTGCTCTGCATCCTCTACTTCATTCAGATTTTGACCGTCACCCACGTGCTGCAGGAAATCGTCGCAGCCTTCCAAAGCTCACCGCTGCCGGTGCCTGTTATCATCGCCTGCGTCAGCTTCATCATCGGCGTGCTTACAGGTATGTCGCAAGGACACGTGGCCATCGTTATGCCCATTGTCGCCGCCATGCAGACCGGCAGCCTGAACCTGGCCGGCGTTGCCATGGCCTTCGGTATTGCCGGACAAATGCTTACCCCGACGCATATGTGTCTTGTTATCACCGTCGATTATTTTAAAGCCAACTTTTTCAAAACGCTTAAGCCGGTCCTGCTTTGCGAAATCATCATTCTGACTCTCTTTACAGCTTATACATATTTCACATGGTAAACTTTCAGTGCTTAATCAGCAGCAAGCAGTGTTCGGATTAGTCCTCAAAACACTGTCCGCCGCAGATTAAGCACTTTATTTTTATTATTTGCTTGCAGTAGCACAAAGATTAAGTGTATAATAATGTTATCTATTCTTAAATTTTGGAGGGGTGTTTGTGAATTATACAGAAATGGTAGTATTCATTATCTACCTGTTGTTCATGCTATCAATCGGTATCTGGTTCTTCTATAAAAATCGTCAGGGTGGTGAAAAGACCTACTTTCTCGGCGGCCGTCAGATGGGACCGTGGGTAACCGCTCTTTCTGCCGGTGCTTCTGATATGAGCGCCTGGGTGCTCATGGGCTTGCCGACATCTATCTACGCTCTCGGCCTCGGTCAGGCCTGGATCAGTATCGGCCTGCTCACCGGCTATTCCTTAAGCTGGATTTTTCAGGCACCGCGCCTGCGCCGTTTTTCCATTGTGGCCAACGATGCCATCACTATTCCGCAGTACCTCAGCAACCGCTTTTTATCTAAATCCCACGTGTTGCAGGTAATCTGTGCAATCGTCTTCCTTATTGCCTACACTATTTATTCCGCTTCCAGCATCAAGGCTTGCGGTACTCTGTTCAACACTGTTATCGGTATCGACCAGACCTACACCATGTATGTGGCAGCCTTTATCATCATCGGCTACACCTTCTTAGGCGGCTTCTCCGCTGTTTGCTGGACTGACTTCTACCAAGGCCTGATGATTTTAGGTTCTCTGCTGATTGCACCTATCTTCGCAGTATCCTTGATCAATCCGCAGGCAGTTGCCGGCATTCCGCCCGATTACTGGAATCCGGTTGCCAAAACCTCTGATATTATCTCCGGCTTCGGCTGGGGCTTGGGCTATTTCGGTATGCCGCACATCATCATCCGCTTCATGTCCCTCAAATCTCAAAAGGAAATGAAGAAATCCGCTGTTATCGCTATCAGCTGGACCGCCCTCATCTGCTTCTTCGCTACCATGGTAGGCGTTGTCGGCCGTATGTATCTGGGCCTGGATGAAAACATCAACCAAAACTCTCTGGTATTCATCGCCATGGTTCGCAGCATTTTCCCGGCTCTGATGAGCGGTATCCTGCTCTCCGGCGTATTGGCAGCTTCCATGAGTACTGCCTCCAGTCAGCTGCTCGCTTCCGCTTCTGCCTTTGCCAGCGACGTTTACAAGCCTGTAATCCGCAAATACCAGTCCGGTGACAAGGAAATGCTTTGGGCAGGCCGCATCGTCGTACTCGTTATCTCCTTCGTTGCTCTGCTTATTGCCGATTCTCCGCGTGCAGGCAGCATTATGGAGCTTGTTGCCAACGCATGGGGCGTATTCGGTGCAGCCTTCGGTTCTGCTATCATGCTCAGCCTTTTCTGGCGCGGTTTTACCTTCCAGGGTGCTGTAGCCTGCATCATCGTCGGTGCTGTTGTCGATATCGGCTGGTACCTGACTATGGCAGCCTCCACCGGCATCTACGAAATTATCCCCGGCTTTTTTGCCAGCCTTGTAGCAGGCGTCATTGTTTCCCTGCTCAGCGGCGGTCCTTCCAAAGAGGTTGCTGCGCTTTATGATAAAGCCAACAACTACGTTGAGGAATAATTGTAAAGCCTAAAAAAATCAGCCAAATAAGAAAGTCCGATTTGTCAGCACAGACGAATCGGACTTTTTATATTCTCAGCAAAAATTCAAGCTAATTTTACTCAACGAAGCAAAAGCATAGCATTTTCACCGCACTCATATTATAATAAAAGTGACCAATAAATTTGCTGAATACATTATGTAAGGAGGTTCTGCCATGCGTACTTTTCTGCCATTAGCCTTTTGGTATTGGCTCTATAACCAGCTCTTCTTCTTTTTGGGGGCATTAGGATTTTTTGTAATTCATTTTCTTGTTGCTTTCATTGGCTTCGGCGGCATGGATACACTTGCCAGCGGCATTCTGATAACACTTTATGCCTTAATCCTCTATAAGCTTTTCGGGCGCTTTCTCTGGCGCAGCAGGCTGCAGCAATATAATCCCAGCAGTAACACCCTTATATGCGCCTCCTTGCTGCCGCTGATTCTAGGCAGCGTTGTTCTCACCGCCAGCTTCGCCATAGCAGACGGCAAAATCTATAACACTATGACTGCTATGCCTGTGCTTGCGGCGATTAACCTCAGCCTGTCCTATCTGCCGCTCGCCAAAAGCGTCTGGACAATGCTAATTTTAGGCAGTATCTTCAACATCTTCACCATCACCTGCTTCTGGCGCTACTGCCGCAAATATCTGCAGCAGAAAATTCCCTGGCTGAAGATGTTCACAATAATAGCTATCTGTCTGGCAGTCTGCACCATCATTATTTACAGCATAACCATTATGTATCTGCCTAATGATAAAGCAGGAAGATGAATAATTCAGAAAGAGTGATTTTATGTTATCAATGTATCCTGCGTGCTTTTATAAAGAAAAAGACGGACAATACACCGTAATTTTCCCAGACATTAACCACCTCGCAACCTGTGGTACGGATTTACAAGATGCTATGAAAATGGCAACAGACTGCCTTGCCGGCTTTCTTTACGAAGCAAAGCTCAGCAATGAAGCTGTTCCGGAACCATCTGAATTAAACACTATTGACGTTAACGAAGAATATAGCGATTACGCAGAAGCCTTTGTTAATATAGTAAGTGTTGATGTAGAAGCATATGCCAAAGAGCACTTTACCAAAGCAGTCAAAAAAACTCTCACCATCCCCAAATGGTTAAATGATGCGGCGATTGCCAAAAAGCTGAACTTCTCCAAAATTTTACAGGATGCTCTCAAGCACGAGCTCAATATCGGATAAAGCAAAAATCACAACCGGTTATATTATTAACCGATTGTGATTTTTTATTATAGCTTCAATATTTACTTACCGGCAATCTTACCGTAGCATTCAGGTCTGCGATCGCGGAACAGGCCCCAGCTCAGTCTGTCCTCAGCCAAAGCTGCCAAATCATACTCCGCATAAAGAATTTCTTCCTGATCACGCGATGCGTCCTGCACAAGCGCACCGGTACCGTCGGTCATGAAGGAGGAGCCGTAGAACAGCAAGGAGGACTGTTGGCCTGCATTGCCTTCGCAGGGCTCCACAGTTTCCAAACCGATGCGGTTTGCGGCTACCACAGGCATCAGATTAGCTGCGCTATGGCCTTGCATAACACGACGCCAATGCGGCATGCTGTCACAGTCTAAGATAGGCTCGGAACCGATCGCCGTAGGATAGAACAAAAGCTCTGCTCCGTTCAGCGCCAGGCAGCGTGCTGTCTCAGGGAACCATTGGTCCCAGCAGATACCGATACCGACACGGCCATACTTGGTATTGAAAACCGTAAAGCCGCTGTTACCGGGTTTAAAGTAAAATTTTTCCTGATAAAAATGATCGTCAGGAATATGTGTTTTGCGATAAACGCCTAAAATCGCACCGTCAGCATCAATGCAGGCGATGGAATTATATAATTCATTGACATCACGCTCAAAGAAGCTGATAGGCAGAACGATATTCAGCTCCTTCGCCAAACGCTTGCCCATCTGCACCGCAGGATTTTCTTCCGTAGGCAGTGCATACTGATAAAAATCATAGCGACGCTGCTGGCAGAAATACGGACGCTCCCACAGCTCCGGCAGCAGAATAATCTGCGCACCGTTCGCTGCAGCTTCGCGCACCAGCGCTTCAGCGTGCTGCAAATTTTCTTCTACGGTCGGCGCACAGCGCATCTGCACTGCTGCCACCTTTACCTTGCTCATAAGCACACTCCCTTCGGAATTTGCTGTGTAATGCAGTGAATATTGCCGCCACCGGTCAAAATTGCCCGCGCCGGTATCTGCACTACCTTACGCTCCGGACAGAGCTTGGCAAGAATTTCCGCCGCCAACGTATCGCTTGCCGCATTCTCACCGCCAAAGGCAGGCACTACAACACTGTCATTACTGAAATAAAAGTTTACATACGAAGCCGCCAGACGTTCACCTGCCTCGCGCATATCCTCACCCTCGACAAAGTCGAAGCCTGCCACCTCGTCCTCCGTGATGCACACCGGCACCGCAGGCACGGGCAGCTTATGCACGATGATTTTACGTCCCTTGGCATCCGTCAGCTGCTCCAAAGCATCCAAGCTTGCCTTGCTCAAAGCATACTGCGGATCAGCTTCGTTATCTGTCCACGCCAGCACCACCTCACCGGGGCGGATAAAGGCACAGACATTATCTACATGCTCGTTTGTTTCATCATTATAAATACCGCGCGGAATCCACAAAACCTTTTCCACGCCCAGGTAAGTCTTAAGCTTTTGCTCAATCTGCTCTTTGGAAAGATTGGGATTGCGTCCTGCGCTCAAAAGGCAGGCTTCTGTTACCAATGCCGTACCCTCGCCGTCGCAGTGAATAGAACCGCCCTCCAGCACAAAGGGAACAGCATCATACAGCGCAGCACCATAATGCTCGGCAAACTTTTCCGCAAAAGCATCATCCTGCTCATAATCTGGATACAGGCCGTCTACCTCGCCACCCCAGGCGTTAAAGCGCCAGTTCACACCGCGCAGCTCACGTCCCTGTGCGCCGTCGCGCACAACAAACGTCGGACCGATGTCACGCGCCCAGCTGTCGTCTGTTTCCATAGCAACCAGTTCAACATTGGCAACACCTGCAAGATATTCCTGCGCTACAGCAAAGTGCTTAGCACCGCAGATAACATAAACCTTTTCGCTCGCCGCAATCGCCTTAATCACAGCCGTAAACGCTTCGCAGGCCGCCACTGCGCCAAAGCTCCAGGAGCCCGGACGCTGCGGCCACACGATAATGCAGCCGTCATGCGATTCGTATTCGCCGGGCATGTGAAAGCCGTCAGCAGCGGGAGTAAAGTTTTTCTCTAACATCATGACAAACGTCCTTTAAAATCTTCATAACCGAAACGGCGTACCAGCTCTGTAGTACCGTCCTTGTGCAGCAGCACAATATCAGGCAGCGGAATGCCGTTAAAGGTATTATTTTTAACCATGGAATAAATCGCCATATCCTCAAAAATCAGCTTATCGCCAACCTTGATTTTCTTGTCAAAGCTGTAATCGCCAATCACGTCACCGGCCAGACAAGTCATCGAGGATAAACGGTATTTATATTGCTTTTCGTCAGCCTCATAGCCGCCGCGCAGAGGCGGACGGTAAGGCATCTCCAGCACGTCAGGCATATGGCAGGCAGCCGAGGCATCAAGGATAAGAATATCCAGACCGTTATGCACAATATCCAGCACCTCGGTCACAAGATAACCGGCATTGAGCGCTACAGCCTCGCCGGGCTCCAGATATACCTCAACATGATAGGTACTACGAATATATTTCACTAAATCAATCAGCGCTTCCACATCATAATCACTGCGCGTAATATGATGGCCGCCGCCCAGATTCAGCCATTTAAGCCGCTTAAAGTACTTGCTGAACTTCGATTCGAAAGCCTTCCATGTCGTCAGCAGGTCATCAGCGTTCTGCTCACACAGCGTATGGAAATGCAGGCCTTCGATTTCCGGCGGCAAATCCTCCGGGAAGTTCGCCAGCGTTACGCCCAACCGTGAGCCATAGGCACAGGGGTCATAAATTGCATGCTCACCCTCCTGCGTCGAGCATTCCGGGTTTACGCGGATACCAACGCTCACACCGGCCTGAGCGCAGACAGCCTTATGCTTTTCAAACTGCGCAAAGCTGTTGAAAATGATATGGTCGCAGATTTGCACCAGCTCCTGCATATCCTGCTCCTTAAAGGCAGGTGCGAAAACATGGTTCTCCTTACCCATCTCCTCATGACCGAGGCGCGCTTCATAAATACCGCTTGCCGTCGTGCCTGCCAAATATTCGCCCATCAGCGGATACAGGCGGAACATAGAAAAGCATTTCTGTGCCAGCAGAATATGCGCACCGCTTTCACGCTGCACATACTGCAAAAGGCGCAGATTATTCAGCAGCTTAGCCTCATCAACCACATAGCAGGGAGTCGGCAGCGCCTTCAGCGCCGCCTCCTCGCGCTCTGCGCGCAGGCTCTTCTGCAAATCAGCCAGACGGGAAGCACCCTCAGCCTTGTCGACAGCATATGCCGGCATTACAGTTTTCTTGGCGTCCGTCATCTTATTCTACCGTAGCCGGGTTTTCGTCAACAACCCAAGGCAGGCCGAACTTATTCAGCATATCCATGTACGGATCCGGATCGAATTCTTCCACATTGAATACGCCTTTGCCCTGCCATTGCTTGGTAATAACCAGAGCAGTACCGATCATTGCAGGAACGCCGGTGGTGTAGCTGATAGCCTGAGAGCCGACCTCTTTGTAGCATTCCTGATGGTCGCAGACATTATAAATATAAATGGTCTTTTTCTTGCCATCTTTGGTACCAGTGAAGATACAGCCGATGTTGGTTTTGCCTACGGTGCGAGGACCGAGGGAAGCAGGATCCGGCAGCAGTGCTTTGAGGAACTGAATAGGAACGATCTCCTTGCCTTCATAGTTAATCGGCTTGGTGGACAGCATGCCGACGTTCTCCATGCACTTCATATGTGTCAGATAGCTTTGGCCGAAGGTCATAAAGAAGCGGATGCGTTTTACGCTGGGAATATTCTTCGCCAGAGATTCAATTTCCTCATGGTGCAGCAGATACATATCCTTCATGCCTACCTCAGGGAAATCATACTCGCGTTTGATAGCCATAGCCGGGATTTCTACCCAATGGCCGTTTTCCCAATAGGAGCCGGGAGCAGAAACCTCACGCAGGTTAATTTCAGGGTTGAAGTTGGTAGCAAACGGATAACCATGGTCGCCGCCGTTGCAGTCCAGAATATCAATAGTTTCGATTTCATCAAAATAATGCTTCAGTGCATAAGCAGAGAAAACACTGGTAACACCGGGGTCAAAGCCGGTGCCGAGCAGAGCCATGATGCCGGCCTGCTCAAATTTTTCTTTATAAGCCCATTGCCAGGAATAATCGAAGTAAGCAGAGAAGCCCTCTTCCTTGCAGCGCTTGTCATAAACTGCACGCCATGCAGGATCGTCAATGTTTTCCGGCTCATAGTTAGCGGTATCGATGTAATCAACCTTGCATTCCAGGCAGGCATCCATAATAGTCAGGTCCTGATAAGGCAGAGCAACATTCAGCACTGCGTCTGGCTGGTAAGCCTTAATCAGCTGTACAAGCTGTTCCTTGCTGTCAGCGTCAACCTGTGCTGTAGTAATCACAGTAGAGGTCGTGGGCTGCAGCTTTTCCTTAACTGCGTCACATTTGGACTTCGTACGGCTGGCAATACACAGCTCGGTGAAAACATCACTGTTTTGGCAGCATTTTGCGATAGCTACGCCGGCAACACCGCCGCAGCCGATTACTAATAATTTACTCATAATTCAAATCATCTCCTGTTCATAAATTAAATAAATTATCTTTCTTCTTCCTCAAGCATATCTTCAACATACTTCGGCAGCATAAACGCTCCCTTATGCAGATGCTCGGAATAATACCATGTTTTAATACCGCGCTCCAGCCACTTCTTGGCATCAAAATCCTTCAGCGGATGATACTTCTTGGAAGCGAAGCCAAACAGCCAGTAGCCGGAAGGACAGGTCGGAATATGCGCCTGATATACACGGCTGATAGGGAAGCTGTGGCTAGCCTTGCGGTGCATGGCGCGGCAGGTTTCCTCATCCTCATCGTAGAAGGGACTGCCATGCTGATAAACCATGATGCCGTCCTCCTTGAGTGCACGGAAGCAGTTACCGTAGAATTCCTTGGTAAACAGGCCCGCTGCATGACCTAAGGGATCGATGGCATCGCTGATAATCAAATCGTATTCATCAACCTTGGTACGCAAAAAGCGCAGACCGTTAGCGTTGAAAACAGTTACGCGCGGGTCATCAAGACCGCAGGCGTTGTCCGGAAAATAGTCACGGCAGACATCGATAAAAACATGGTCCGTTTCTACTACGTCGATTTCCTCTATTTCATCATAATGCGTCAGCTCGCGCGCTACACCGCCGTCGCCGCCGCCGATTACCAGTACCTTGCGCACATGCGGATGCACTGCCATAGGTACATGAACAATCATTTCGTCATAAACAAATTCGTCCTTTTCTGAAAAGACTATGGTACCGTCACAGCTGATAAAGCGGCCGAATTCCTTAGATTCAAAAACGTCTATTCTTTGGAAATCCGTATCCGCACCGAAAAGCTGCTTTTCGATTTTGATATCCAGCTTCACATCTTCTGTATGATAGTCAGAAAACCATAGCTCCATTTAATCACGTCCTTTATAATAATACATTGATATTATTAACATCCGGATCCTCAGGTCCCTGCATTGAGCAACCCTTTTCCTTAGCGTAAATAATATAATCGATAATATCCTTGGTAATAACCTCACCCGGCGCCAAAATAGGAATTCCCGGCGGGTAGCACATTACAAACTCACTGCAGATGCGTCCCGCAGTTTCGCGTATAGGCAAAGATTCGTCCTTGGCATAAAAAGCCTTCTGCGGCGAAACAACAACCTTAGGCGCGATATATTCGGTATTGAGCATTTGCGACGGGTCCTTGGAATACAGGCGCTTGATATCCGCCAAAGCACCTACAAGACGTTCAATATCCTGAATACGATCACCGATAGAAATATAAGCAAGAATATTGGCGATATCACCGAACTCAATCTGGATATCATATTCATCGCGCAGCAAATCATAAACCTCGATGCCTGCAAGACCAATATCACGCGTATAGACCGAAAGCTTGGTAACATCAAAATCATAAATGCTGCTGCCGTTTTTCAGCTCGCGTCCGTAAGCATAAAAGCCACCGATAGAATTGATTTCCTCACGGGCATACTCCGCCATCTCCTGCACCTTGCCGAAGGATGCCTCACCGCGCATATAAAGGTTACGGCGTGAAATATCCAGGCTGGAAAGCAGAAGATACGAAGCACTGGTAGTCTGCGTCAGATTAATAATCTGGCTTACATACTCCCAATTGACATTAGGCCCTGTCAGCAGCAGGCTGCTCTGCGTCAGACTGCCGCCTGATTTGTGCATGGAAACAGATGCCATGTCAGCACCGGCCGCCATCGCATTAACAGGCATATTTTTTCCGAAATAAAAATGTGTACCGTGCGCCTCGTCTACCAGGCAGAGCATGTTATGCTCATGCGCCAGCTTAACGATAGAACGCAAATCCGAACAGATACCATAATAAGTAGGATTGTTTACGAGCACTGCCGTAGCATCGGGATTTGCCTTAATCGCCTTAGCTACCTCGCCGATCTCCATCCCCAGAGAAATTCCCAGCTTACTGTCAACCTGCGGATTGATATAAACCGGAATCGCGCCATTCAGTACGAGCGCGTTAATCACACTTTTGTGTACATTGCGCGGCAGGATAATTTTATCGCCTGCCTTACAGGAGGACAACACCATGCTTTGCACGGACGAGGTCGTACCCCCTACCATAAAGAATGCGTGTGCCGCACCGAAAGCCTCTGCTGCCAGCTCCTCTGCGTCACGGATTACCGAAACAGGATGGCAGAGATTATCAAGAGGCTTCATGGAATTGACATCCAGGTTTACGCATTTTTCTCCCAGCAGCTCGCGAAGCTCCGGGTTGCCACGACCGCGCTTATGACCTGGTACATCAAATGGTACAACGCGTTTTTTACGAAAACGCTCCAGTGCCTCGTACACCGGAGCAGAAGTTTGTGATAAATTTCCCATTTTCTTCTCCAAAGCATAAAAAAATAAAAGGACAGATGATATTTTCTTCTGTCCCTTTATCGTAACATTTTTAACCTGTTTCAGCAAGAGTTTTAAGAGTAACTAAGCAAAATCTTAGCCAATTCAGTTTATCTCATCGTTAGCGAATTTTACAAAATCATTAATTCCCAGTCCCGGAGCTACCATCGGGAGCACCATATTTTTAGGATTAATGCAAACCTCTATAAGATAAGGCTTCCTGCATTCCCACGCCTTGGTCACTGCCTGAGCCAAAGCCTCCGGCGTATCCGCATGCTCACCTTCAATTCCGAAGGCAGCAGCATATTTTACAAAGTCAACATAGCCCGGCAGCTCGCAGGACGTAAAGCGTTTGGCAAACTGCACCGTCTGCAGCTGGCGTATCATTCCCAGTCCGCTGTTATTGAACACTATAGCGATAACAGGCACATTATTGCTGGCAATAGTAAAAAGCTCGCTGCCAGTCATCTTAAAGCCGCCGTCACCGCTTATACTGATGACACGGCTCTGCGGACGCGCCAGCTGTGCGCCTAACGCAGCAGGCAGACCGAATCCCATCGTTCCCAATCCGCCGCTTGTCAGCCACTGGCGGGCAAACTGTATCTTCAAATGCTGCGCTGCCCACATCTGATGCTGGCCTACGTCCGTAGTAATAATATAATCCTTGTCCTTGAGCACCGGATTCAATGCTTTAAAGAACTTGGGCGCCTCCTCGTTTCCAAAATCATCGTCCATACCCGGCCAGGAATTTATCTTGTCCCACCACGAGCTCAAATCGTGCGGCTGCGCTGCCTTTTCCAACGCATTCAGCGTTGCCACCATATCGCCGGTGATGCCTATGCCCGAATCAATATTTTTATCTACCTCAGCAGGGTCGATATCCAAATGGATAATAAGCTTGTTGGCACTATAGCTGCTGCGCTCGCCTGTAACGCGGTCATTAAAGCGGCTGCCAACAGCCAAAATCAGGTCGGCTTCCTTAACGGCATTATTGGCACGTTCATGTCCATGCAGGCCTGTCATTCCCAAAAACAGCTGTCTGTAGGCACTAATCGCACCAAGCCCCATCAACGTGCTGACAACCGGGATATGCAGCTTTTCACACAAATGCATGGCATCATATTCTGCATTGGCATTGATAACGCCACCGCCGACCAGCATTACCGGACGCTGTGCCTTGTTGATAGCCGCTGCAGCCGCTGCCACACGTTCAGCATCAGGCTCCAACGGCTGCAACTCCGCCAAACGGGCTTCCTCAAAATCTATCAGCGCCGTCTGCACATCGCGCGGCACATCTACCAACACCGGTCCAGGGCGTCCTTCACGCGCCAGCTGGAAGGCAAGGCGCAATGTCTGCGCCAGGTTTTCCGGCTTTTTAACTAAAAAATTATGCTTGGTAATAGGCATTGTTATACCGGTGATATCTACCTCCTGAAACGCGTCATGGCCGATAAGCGCCCTGTTTACCTGACCTGTAATGGCCACAACCGGTACGGAATCCAAAAATGCCGTTGCCAGACCTGTGACCAGATTGGTTGCACCGGGACCTGATGTAGCTATACACACGCCAACATTACCTGAAGCACGCGCAAAGCCGTCTGCCGCATGCGCAGCACCCTGCTCATGCGCCGTTAATATATGCTGTATCGGACTTTGCCGTAATGCATCATAAAAAGGGAGAATCGCACCCCCGGGATATCCGAAAACCGTTGTTACTCCTTCTTCTGCCAGTATTCTGCACATAATCTCTGCGCCGCTTAACTGCATACGCTCACTTCCTTCCGCAAATCTATCTCTTATATTGCCGCATGACCATCATCCAGCGGCGGCCATTCAAAACGTGATTTCTTCACAGCCAGCGACGTATCGCCGCGCTCCAAAGCAACAAGTCCAGTCTGCACCATTTCGGTTACGCCGTATGGACGCATAACATCAACAAAAGCTCGCAGCTTGCCTTCATCACCGGTAGCAACAAATATCAGTGACTCACCGGTTACATCCACGGCATGCGCACGGAACACTTCCGCCAGTTGCAGCAGCTCCGGACGCTTATTGCCGGCCTTTACCTTAACTAGAATCATGCTGCGGGTAGCACTGGATTTAGGAGGCAGAACCTTGACACGCTCTACCTCAACCAGCTTCGCCAGCTGTTTGGTAACCTGGATAATGGTCGGTTCGTCAGCCTCCATCGTCACTGTCATACGCGAGAACTCCGGGTTTTGCGTAGTGCCTACAGCCAAGCTGTCAATATTGAAGCCACGGCGTGAAAACATACCTGCTACACGCATCAGTACGCCAGGCTGATTACGTACAACAATCGATAAAATCTGCTCCATATCTTTCCCTCCTGCAATAACATGTCTACAGTTCTGATGCTCTCACAAATCTGTCAGGCTTGCCGGCATCATCTAATCAGTGTTTTTTTATTATTTCAGCAAGCAGTTTTTTGTCAACAGAAAGTGTAATATTTATAAATTATTTTTCGATTGCAGCTTATTAATGTAAACACTATTACAGATTTCAGTGTACAAAAAAGCCCACGTAGCTATTGCTACGTGAGCAGTAAAACCTCCAACAGCATTCTTTTGTTTAACAGTTGAAGCAAATAATCAAAAAGCTCACGTGACCATTCCACGTGAGCCTGATTTATAAGGTTGGTGCGAGTGACAGGAATCGAACCTGCACGCCGAAAGGCGCTAGATCCTAAGTCTAGTGCGTCTGCCAGTTCCGCCACACTCGCATATAAAATATTATATCATAACAAGAACATCTATGGCAACTATCCATGTAAACAAAAAGCCGTCCTTCTTTCGAAGAACGGCCTTAAATTCGTGGTGATCCACCCGAGACTCGAACTCGGGACACCCTGATTAAAAGTCAGGTGCTCTACCAACTGAGCTAGTGGATCATTGGCTGGGGCGGCTGGACTCGAACCAACGCATGCGGGAGTCAAAGTCCCGTGCCTTACCGACTTGGCTACGCCCCAAGCTTATTAGTGGTTATTCAGATTCATCCAAATCTGAAAAGGTGGGGTGACTGGTGGGAGTCGAACCCACGCGTAACGGAGCCACAATCCGCCGTGTTAACCACTTCACCACAGCCACCATCTTGTTTCCAAGCTGAATAGCTTGGCGACGAATAGTATTATACTATATTACCGGCACTGCGTCAATAGGAAAATTTAATTTTTATAAAAATTTTTACGGCAATCACCGGACATAGTCAAAAATTGCTTCGCAGCAGTTAATCAGCGGCGGGCAATAACTTCAATTTCTACATGAGCGCCTTTAGGCAGAGCTGCTACCTGTACAAAGGAGCGTGCCGGCGGCTCAATCTTAAAGGTTTTTGCATAAACAGCATTAATAGCATCAAAATTCTTGATGTCGTCTACAAAAATAGTAGTTTTTACAACATCCATGAATCTGAAGCGTGCTTCCGTCAGGATAGCCTCAATATTGTCTAAAACCTGCTGAGTTTCAGCTTCGATAGAGCTTTGAACCATTTCACCTGTTCCCGGATTGATAGCAATCTGACCGGATACAAACAGAATAGAACCTGCTAATACAGCTTGAGAATAAGGACCTAAAGCTTTGGGTGCATTTGTTGTTGCAATAACTTCCATGATTAAAGTCTCCTTTGCTACTTTTTTATTTACGGGCAAAGTATTTTTTCGCCCACTCTATAGCCGAAGGCGTTGCGGCCATACCGCCGCCTGCGGTTTCCTTCAAAGCACAGGGAAGCGCATCCCCCACGCTCTTCATGGCATCAATTGCTTCATCAGCATTAATAAAGCTGCTGATTCCGGCCAACGCCAGCTCAGCTGCCAACAGTGCCTGCAAAGCACAGGCTCCATTACGTTTAATGCAGGGTACCTCTACAAGGCCTGCTACTGGATCGCAGACAAGGCCCAACACGTTTTTAAAAACGACCGCTACTGCTGTGCCAACCTGCTGCGGTGTGCCACCCAGCATAGAAACCGCAGCACCTGCTGCCATCGCCGCAGCACTGCCGCATTCTGCCTGACAGCCACCCATAGCACCTGCCAGAGAAGCGCGCTCGTTGATTACCATACCAATACTGCCGGCAACCACCATACCACGCTGCAAGGTTGCAGCATCCAGTCCGCAGTGCTTTTTCAGGGTGAAGAACACTCCCGGAAGTACGCCGCTGGCACCTGCGGTAGGAGCAGCAACTATACGGCCCATAGCCGCGTTGCATTCACCAACTGCTGTAGCATAGATAACTGCATCCAAAGCCTTCTCGCCCAAAAGATTGACAAAGCCTTCGGCGCCTGCAGCTGCAGCCAGCTTTTTGGCATCGCCGCCTGTCAGACCGCTGTGCGAACGGACACCGGTTAACCCATGCTCTACAGATTTCTCCATGACGTCCAGCATTTCCTGCATCTTCGCCAGTAAATCTTCCTGACTGCATTCCAGCTCACGCATATTGTAGTCTATAAGAAATTCGTCTAACGGCTGCTGCCATTCAGCAGCCTCTTTAATCCAGCTGTTCAAAGACAGCATTTCTTTTTTCATGCTGCACCCCTTACAAAACACTGGTGATAAAACGCACCGATTCTATCTGCTGCAGCGCGCTTATAAGATTGATAATCTCCTGCGGCACTGCCTCATCACATTCAATAACCATAGATGCCATGCCGCCCTTGTCGCTGCGGAACAAGCGCATCGTAGCGATATTCACACCGGCATTGGCCAATGTACTGGTAACCAATGCAATAACACCTCTGGTATCGATATGCACTGTCAAAATAGCAGGCAGGCGTCCCGTGAGCTCCACAGGAAAGCCGTCGATTTCCGTAACCTGTACCTGACCGCCGCCAACGGAAGAGCCGACGATATCACAACGTGCACCATTTTCTGCAGTCAGCTTAAAAAGCACAGTGTTGGGATGAGCCTTATTGCCCAAATCAATTTTATGATAGGAATATTCCAGGCCGTTTTTCTCCGCATAGCTGTCAGCCTGCGGAATGCGTTCATCATCCGGCAGCCAGCCCATCAGGCCGGCAAGCAGTGCCATATCCGTGCCGTGTCCCTTATAGGTTTCGGCAAAGGAGCCATGCAGATAAATTTCTGCCTTTACCGGCTTAGCGCCAAGAATACTGGCGGCCAAAAGACCCAGACGGACAGCACCGGCAGTATGCGAGCTGGAGGGACCAATCATCACCGGTCCGATAATATCCAAAATACTCATAACGCACCTCTATTCATCACTGGCCAGCGAACGATGCGCCAAACCGACACACAGCTCATTGAGGTTCAGTACACCTACGCCCATATAAATAGCAACGCAAAGATGCTCTCCTGCGCGGGCAATACCGATTTTGCCACCGACATTGAAGCCAAAGGCCTTAACCTTTACCTGTTCCAGTGCTTCGTGCGCCGCACCGGCCACAGCACCCGCACCCACATGAGATTCGGTTACAAGTCCCTGACGCTGCGCAGCCACTACGGCACGCTCGACAATTTTTACAATAGAAGGAATAAATTCACCGCCGAAATCAACAGCTGTCGAACGGATACCATGCTCCGCTAAGCGTTCCTTTACCTTCGTTTCCTCCACGCGACTGGAGGTAAGTGCAATACGCAAGGCAGCACGGCCGATTTCGATGCTGTTGATGCAGCTTTTACCACATTCATGCATGTTAGTCCCACCCCTCACAAAACATTTTTCTATCATCAGGCGCAGAGATTACTCGTCCTCTTCAGGAACCTCTACAACCTCTTTGATTTTATTTTTATCCAGCATTGCTACCAGCAGGAAGGTAATAATGCAGATAGGCCATTCAAAGTAAATTACTTCATTGGCAAAAAGCGGTTTGATGCCTGCCAGCGGGCTGCCGGGAACAAACCAGAGAGCAATGCCGATAAGGCTCACCAATGTAGTCCAGAAAGCAGAGCTGCGACGGCACAGGCCGGGAGCGAACATCGTAAAGAAGAATACACAGGTCAGGCCGCAGGTCATAGACAAACCGGCAATCATCGTCTTAACAATGCCTGCTGCATTGAAGGCAAACCACAGAGTAATCAGGCCTACAGCAAAAACAGACAGACGATTGATGATGACAAATTTATTTTCCGCAACAGTAGGATTAATAAAGCGTTTATAAATATCATTACTGAAGAGCGTAGCCGCACCCAGCAGAATAGTGCAGGCAGTAGATACATCCGCAGCCCACAAAGCAGCCAGAGTTACACCGCCGGCAAGAGGATCCAGAGTCATAACAACCTTAGGCATAGCAAGTGCAGCCTGCGCCACCGGCATTTCCGGATACATAGCCTTGCAGACAACGCCCAACACAGCGCAGATAAAGCCAACCGGGAAAATCATCAGGCCGGCCAGAACATAACCGTTGCGGGCAGCCTTGGCATTTTTCGCACCGCAGGCAATCTGTACAGGGCCCTGCGCGGTAATAGTCTGGGTAATCATAACAATAATCCAGCCGAGAATAGTAGCAAAAGCCAGGCCTGCTACCGGACTGCCCATAACCTCGGGATTAGGCAGTTTACTGAGTACTGCGTCCCAACCGCCTACGTTGGATACAGATTGGATTGCAGAGTAGATAATACCGATATAAATCAAGGTAACGCTGACGATATTTGCCAGACCGCTGGACCAAAGACCGCCAATCAAGGTGATACCGATAAATACCACGGCACTCATAATCATACCGCCATGGAAGGAGAAGATTTCCGGCAGTAGCGAGGACAAAATCGCACCGCCTGCCATGTACTGCAAAGCAGTAATAACGCACATAATGATAACCAGACCGATTGCAGCGATTGCACGGCCTTTGGTATCATAATAGAACTCAAAGAATTCCGGGATAGTAGAAACCTTCATGGAACGCAGCTTACCTGCTGCCAAAAGGCCCATAACAATAGCACCGATAGACCAGGCACCGTTATACCAGCCTGCTGCCAGACCAACACTGAAGGCACGCTGAGCTACACCTACGGTAGAAGCGGCACCGACTGCCAGACCGGTAACATTGACAGCTACCAGAATCGTGTTCAGCTTACGTCCGGCCAGCAAAAACGCTGTTGAACCCGAATCAGCCTTGTGCTTAACCCACAAGCTGATGCCAAAAAGCAACGCGATGTACACTACGACAATTACCAACTGAATAGACATAAAAACTACACTACCTTTCTTCCATGCTACAAAAGCATAATACTTGTGCTGTAAGAATATAAACCATGCTACCATCCTACAACGTACAATAATTTGTCTTATATTATACCAACTTTTTTTAGTAAATTAAAGCTCCCGCCAAAACTTTTCTGCAGCGGGAAATTTTTGAAATAAAATTTACGTAAAATCTTTCTTGCGCAAGCGTAAGAAAAAGGATTTTATTTATTTTTGTCGAATTGTTTAATGTATGTTGTGATACAATGGAGGAAAGAAATATGTTTACTTATAAAACTAGCGGAGTCTGCTCCCGCGAGATTCATTTTGATATAGTTGACGGCAAGCTGCACAATGTAAGCTTTGACGGCGACTGCCCTGGAAATCTGGCTGCTATCGGCAAGCTGGTAGAAGGCCAGGCTGCCAAAGCAGTTGCTGATTTGCTCAAGGGCAATGACTGCCGCGGCCGCGGCACAAGCTGCGCCGACCAATTAGCAAAAGCCATCGAAGAGCATCTGTAAGCGCAGCTATTGCGACGCAGACGGTGCTTTATCGCAGTGCCAAACTTATATAGGCGTGGGAGAAAGTGCCGGATGCTAGGCAATGGCGACGACGGCGTACTTCTTGTACGTCTAGGAGCCGTTGTGACGCAGACGGTGCTTTATCGCACGTCTACATAAAGGAAGAGGAAAGGAGGAACCCTACTATGTACAAAATTTTAAAAAGTACCGACCAAGGACTGGACGAGCTGGAGCTGGAACATCTGGAAAAGGGCTACTGGCTTGACATAGTGGCTCCTTCTGTAGAAGAGCTGCAGGAAATAGCGGCAGCGACAAAAATCCAGATGGATTTTTTAAGCGCCGCACTGGACGAAGAAGAAAAATCCCGTATCGAAGTGGAAGATGACCAGATTCTGATTTTGGTCGATATTCCTTTTTTACGCAGCAATAAAGATTACGACACGCTGCCTTTAGGCATCGTAGTAACTGAAGAAGGCATTGCCACTATCTGTTTGGAGCCTAACGCCGTAACTGCAGACTTTGGCACGCACAACAGCAAAATGTTCAGCACCTTCAAAAAAACACGCTTTTTATTCCAGATTCTTTATAAATCCGCTACTCTCTATCTGAAATATATCCGTATCATCATCCGCCGTACGGATGAACTGGAAATTCACCTGCGCCAGTCCATGGAAAACAGCGAGCTCTTCAACCTGCTGGATTTGCAGAAATCCTTAACCTACTTTTCCACCTCTCTGCGCAGCAATTCCATTGTACTTGAAAGATTGCTGCGTCTGCGTAATGCTACGCAATCCCAGCATCTGATAAAGGTGTATGAGGAAGATGAGGATTTGCTGGACGATGTTATTATCGAATATAAGCAGGCTGTAGAGATGGTTGAGATGTACAGCCACATTCTTAACAGCATGATGGAAGTTTTTGCCAGCATCATCAGCAACAACCTGAACCTGGTCATGAAATTTTTGGCATCCGTCACCATTATTTTGGCGATTCCTACACTCATCAGCGGTTTATGGGGCATGAACGTACCTGTCCCCTTTGCAGAAAACCCCTTCGGGTTCCTTATCGTCATCAGTCTGGCGGCATGTATTGCCATCGGCACTGCCTTCCTGCTGTGGAAGAAGAGAATGTTCTGAGGTTAGAAAATGTCTAAAGTTACGCAAGAAAAACTGCTCGCCGGAATTATTTTCGGCGACAATGATAACGAAGAATATATTTACCTGCCCGGCGGAGAGGTTGGCAGCGAAGCGCCTCTTTGCGTGCTGGAACGCGGCGGCAGCCGTGAGGACCTGCCTCTTGAAGAAGCGGCACAGCAGGTTCATCGTCTTGCGCTGCGCCCATGCGCTCATCCTCTGTGGGGCAAGCGTTCATACTAAATCTTAATGCCGCGAGGAGGAATGCAAGATGTATATCCCTAAACTGCATAAAATCTGGCTTTGTCAAAATGACAAGGGCGGTATCTATATGTATCCCAAAATGGCAAATCGTCACGGCCTGATTGCCGGTGCTACCGGTACAGGCAAAACCGTTACGCTCAAGGTGCTGGCAGAAAGCTTCAGTGAAATGGGCGTACCTGTTTTTCTGGCTGATATCAAGGGCGACGTTTCCGGTATGTGCCTACCCGGTGAGGACAGTGAAGGCTTCCGCAAGCGCTTAAGAAATAAGCTGGGTTTGGAAACAGACTGGAAATTTGCCGGTTACCCGATACGCTTCTGGGACGTTTACGGCAAGGGAGGCATTCCCGTACGCGCTACCGTTTCGGAAATGGGCCCTGATCTGCTCAGCCGTCTGCTGGAGCTGAACGAAACTCAAAGCGGTGTAATGAATATTGTTTTCCGCGTAGCAGATGACCAAGGCCTGCTGCTGTTGGATTTCAAGGATTTGCGCAGCATGGTACAATACGTCGGTGATAATGCTGCCCAGTTCAAAACAAGCTACGGCAACATCACTCCCGCCAGCATCGGTGCTATCCAAAGAGCTTTGCTGCGCCTGGAGGACCAGGGCGCGGATATTTTCTTCGGTGAACCGGCACTCGATATCAAGGACTGGTTTGCTACGGCAGAAGACGGCCGCGGTGTTATCAATCTGCTGCACGCTACCGAACTGTTCCAACGCCCGCTGCTCTACTCCACCTTCTTGCTGTGGATGCTTTCCGAGCTCTACGAAATGATGCCGGAAGCAGGCGATTTGGATAAACCCAAGATGGTCTTCTTCTTCGACGAAGCACATCTGATTTTTAAGGATGCACCGCAATCCCTTTTGGATAAGATTGAACAGATTGTCCGCCTCATCCGTTCCAAGGGCATCGGTATTTACTTTATCACCCAACAGCCTACAGACGTACCCGAAAGCGTACTGGCACAGTTGGGCAACAAGCTGCAGCATGCACTGCGCGCCTACACTCCCAAGGAACGCAAGAGCCTTAAAGCTACCGCACAATCCTTCCGCGAAAACCCGGCATTAGATGCCGAAGCAGCCTTAGGCGAGCTTGGTACAGGCGAGGTGCTTGTTTCTATGCTGGACCCCGAAGGTATTCCTTCTATCGTACAGCGTGCCTATGTAATGCCGCCGCGCAGCTATCTTGGCGTGTGCGACGATAATAAACGCCAGCAACTGATTAAGGACTGCCCGCTCTACAGCAAATATGCAGAAGCTGTTGACCGTGAATCCGCCTACGAGCTGCTGACACAAAAGGCAGAAGAAGCACATGCGGAAGCCGAAGCGGCAGCGAAGGCTGAAACTGAAGCGAAGGAAGCAGCGCTGAGAGAAAAAGAAGAAGCTAAGCAGGCCAAGGAAGCGGAGCGTGCCGCCAAAGCTGCGGAACGTGAGCGCATTGCAGCAGAACGTGCTGCACAAAGAAGCAGCGGCCGCCAAACCAAGAGCGTGTTGGATAAGGTATTCGACAGCGCCGTCAATTCCGCTACCCGCACAGTCGGCAATCAAATCGGCAGCAAGCTGGTACGCGGTATTTTAGGAAGTCTTTTCAAAGGTAAATAAAAAATATAGGACTGACGCACAGCCAAGGCGTCAGTCCTTTTAGTTTAGACATAAAAGCTATAATTATTTTTTGATGACCAGAGCCTGCAGCAGCAAATCCTCGGCAGCATCTGCCGGATTGCCGATAGCATGACCTTCGCCGCTGGGACAGTGCACCTTATCGCCCGCATGCAGCGTCATAGCCTTGCCGTTATCGTTGTACTCGGCAGTTCCCTGCAGCACCACGATAGTTTCGCTGTTGCCGTCATGAATATGATAGCCAAGGCTGCAGCCCGGTTTAAGAATTACCTTAGCGTACATTACCACACTGTCATTAAGCATTTTTTCGTCAAGATAATGCTCAATAATTACGTCACCGTTGCCACCGAAGCGGTTGGCACAGATATCTGTTTTGCTGTTTGTTATTTTCATAAGCAAAGCCCCCTCTTTTTTTACTGCTTCCATTATATGCCTATTTCGTGCTGCAGGCAAATATTTCTCTGCCAGCATATATAAGTTATCTCCTTGACACTTACTGACAAAAATATTATACTTATGCTAACAACTTTATAAACAAAGCTTAGAGTGAGTCTGAAATTTAGCTCATGAAGGGGTACACCACCACGGGTGTAGCTTTTTCATGAGCTTTTTTTATTACCCGAAAGGAGAAAATCATGCTTATCAACGGAGAAGAAAAGGCCTTAGGCTGCCCCATCGCTCTCAGCGAGCTGCTTTCGCAGCTCGGCTATCGCGCTGCGCTTGTTGCCGTCGAGCTTAACGGCAACATTATCAAGCAGGCGGACTTTGGCAGCACAATAATTACCGACGCTGATAAATTGGAAATCGTCAGCTTCGTAGGAGGCGGCTGAATGATTAGCAAGGAGGAAATCAGCAGCGCACTCGGCAAAGGACTGACACAGGCGCAGCTTAACGCTCTGCATAATGCGCGTGTCGGCATCGTCGGACTCGGCGGACTCGGCAGCAATATCGCAGTTGCATTAACGCGTCTTGGTGTAAGCAATCTTTATCTTTATGATTTTGACAAGGTAGAGCTTTCCAATCTCAACCGCCAATATTATTTTCTTGACGATGTAGGAGAATACAAGGCAAACGCCCTTGCAAAGCATCTGCGCCGAATAAATCCCTGTGCAGCCTTGCATTCACAAGTAATCAAGGTAACAGAGGATAACATACCTGCACTTTTGGGTGACTGCGACATTATCTGCGAAGCACTCGATAATGCTGCCGGCAAGGCTATGCTCGTGAGCACTGTTTTGAGCACCTGGAGTGATAAAAAGGTTATCGCAGGCAGCGGCATTGCCGGCTTCGGCAAAGCTGAAGAAATCACCAGTAAAAAAATCACCAAAAATCTTTATCTTTGCGGCGATGGCAGCAGCGATTTTCACAATCTGCCGCTCTGCGGTGCTCGCGTCGCACTCTGCGCTATGCAGCAGGCGCTGCTTGCCGCACGCATTATTTTAGACTTGGAGGAAAATTAAAATGACAAACGATACATGGACTTTAGGCGGACACGAATTTCATTCCCGTTTTATTTTAGGCAGCGGCAAATATTCTCTGGACTTAATCAAGGCGGCCGTAGAGCAGGCAGGTGCGGAAATCCTTACGCTCGCTCTGCGCCGCGCCAACAGCGGCGCTCTTGCCAACATTCTTGATTACGTGCCGGAAAACGTCACCTTGCTGCCCAACACCAGCGGTGCACGCAACGCAGAAGAGGCAGTGCGTATCGCACGCCTCGCACGCGAGCTTTGCCATACCGACTTTGTAAAAATCGAGGTAATCAAGGACAGCAAATATCTGCTCCCCGACAATCACGAAACCATCAAGGCAACAGAAATCCTTGCTAAAGAAGGCTTCATCGTTATGCCCTATATGTATCCTGACCTGCAGAGCGCACGTGACATGCGTGACGCCGGTGCTGCCTGCATCATGCCGCTGGGTGCACCGATTGGCAGCAACAAGGGCCTTTGCACCAAGGACTTTATCCAAATCTTAATCAACGAAATCGACCTGCCGATTATTGTCGACGCAGGCATCGGCAAACCGTCACAGGCCTGCGAAGCTATGGAAATGGGCGCAGCGGCTATCATGGCGAACACCGCGATTGCCAGCGCCGGCAACCTGCCGCTCATGGCCAGTGCCTTCCGCGATGCCATCAACGCCGGCCGCAAGGCTTATCTTGCAGGCTGCGGCAGTGTCCGTGATGCAGCCTGCGCCAGCTCCCCGCTGACAGGCTTTTTGCATGATTGAGGTGACAGCATGAAGAACGAAGATAAATTTTTTAACAACAGTATTTATGATGAGCAGGCAGCAGCCTTCAGTGAAAAACAGTTAACCGATCCGATGCAATATCAGGAGGGCATGGAAATTATCGACTCCGATATTTTCGATAAAGTACAGACTGCCCGTGCCGCTTACGATTACACAAAATATACGGAAGCAGACGTACGCGCAGCACTCGCTCACAGCGAGCGTACGCCCGAGGACTTCGCGGCCCTGCTTTCGCCTGCTGCTCTGCCTCTTTTGGAGGAAATTGCCCACGCCGCACAAATTGAGCGCCAGCGTTACTTCGGCAATAACGTTACCTTTTTTACGCCGCTGTATATCGCCAACTACTGCGAAAATTACTGCATCTACTGCGGCTTCAATAGTCACAATAAAATTCAGCGCGCCTGCCTGAACAGCGAGCAGATTGCTGCCGAAATGCAGGCCATCGCCGCCACCGGTCAGCAGGAAATCCTCATTCTTACCGGCGAAAGCCGCAAGATGAGTGACGTGCATTACATCGGCGAGGCCTGCAAGCAGGCACGCCAATACTTTAAGGTTGTGGGCGTAGAGATTTATCCGCTCAACAGCGATGAATATGCTTACCTGCATGAATGCGGCGTAGATTACGTAACTGTTTTCCAGGAAACATATAACAAGGATAAATACGCACAACTGCATCTGGCAGGTCATAAGCGCGTCTTCCCCTACCGCTTTTACGCACAGGAACGCGCACTGCGCGGCAAAATGCGTGGCGTCGGCTTCGCCGCTCTGCTCGGCCTCGACGACTTCCGTCGCGACGCCATCGCTACCGGCCTACATGCCTACCTGCTGCAAAAGAAATATCCGCATGCGGAAATCGCCTTCTCCTGCCCCCGCCTGCGCCCCATCATCAACAATGACAAGATTAAGCCGATGGACGTGCACGAGCGCCAACTGCTGCAGGTTGTCTGTGCCTACCGCCTGTTCATGCCCTTCGCCTCGATTACAGTTTCCAGCCGCGAATGTGCACGCGTGCGTGATAACCTGATGCTCATTGCCGCCAACAAAATATCCGCCGGTGTCAATACAGGCATCGGTGCACACAGCAAAAAGCAGGAGCTTGGTGACGAGCAGTTTGAGATTGATGACAGCAGAAGTCTGCAAGAAATCTACGATGCATTGCTGAAAATCGGCCTGCAGCCTGTAATGTCGGAGTACGTTTATGTCTGAGCTACCGCTGATTGTCGTTACGGACAGCGCCACCTGTCCCCGTCCGCTGCCTAAACAAATCGAACGTCTGGCAAAGCTTACGGAGCTGCGTCCGCAGGCTGTCATCCTGCGTGCGAAGTCTTTAGACAAAGCAGCCTATCGCACGCTCGCACTGCAAGCACAGCAAAGCTGCAAAGCTGCAGGCATACCGCTTATTTTGCACAGCAATTGGCAGCTTGCACGCGAGCTTGGTGTAAAAATACTGCATCTACCGCTGGCGCTTTTACGCCAACTGCCAACTTGCGAGCGTGCGCATTTCACCTGGCTTTCTACCTCAGTTCATAGCGTTGAAGAGGCAATCGAAGCACAAGCGCTTGGTGCTACCGTGCTCATCGCCGGGCACATCTACACTACGCAGTGCAAGGCCGGCCTTGCACCGCGCGGACTTAGCTTTCTGCAGGCTGTCTGCAGCGCTATAAGCCTGCCGGTTTACGCCATCGGCGGCATAGGCTTCGATGCTGCGCAGCACGCCGAACTCAAAGCGAATGGAGCACGCGGAGCGTGCGTAATGAGTGCTTATATGAGGCTATAATAATGCTTGGTAAAAGTTGTGCAAAATCATCCTGCAAAATTTGACATCGGCCTCCATAACATCTATGATTAAGAGAGGAATTTGTAATCAACATATTTATTTCTGTCCCAAAACACAAGAGGAGGCAAACACGAAATGACTATGAATATCTGGCATGACATTGACCCCAAACGTATCTCTCCTGACGATTTTATTGCAGTTATCGAAATTCCCAAAGGCTGCAAGGTAAAGTACGAGCTGGACAAGGAAACCGGCCTGCTCAAAATGGACCGTATCCTGTACACCGCAACCCACTATCCTGCTAACTACGGCTTTATTCCCCGTACCTATGCAGCAGATAACGACCCGCTGGACGTATTGGTTTTATGCTCCGAAAACGTTGTACCGATGACCTTGATGCGCTGCTACCCCATCGGCGTTATCATCATGGAGGACAGCGGTGATATGGACGAAAAAATCATTGCGATTCCCTTCGGCGACCCGATGTATAATTCCTACAAATCCATTAGCGAGCTGCCGCAGCATATCAGCGATGAAATGATTCACTTCTTCAGCGTGTATAAATCTCTTGAAGGCAAAAGCACCGCTCTTGAAGAGGCGCATGACGTAGATAAAGCAAAGGAAATCATCAAGCAGTGCCAACAGCGCTATAAAGATACCTTTTGCTGAAAAATAACCATGTAAAAAAAGGCTATTGCGTAAAATTGCTTACGCAGTAGCCTTTTTAGGTTGAAGCAGCTCTTCCGCCCACAAAAAAAGGACTGCCTTTCGCAAATGCGTCCAGCAGCCATAAAATAAGGGAAAGCGTATTTAGTTAAGAAGCAGCGGCTCACGCCAATGCTTCTTTTTAGTTGCCGCGTACATACTCGCGCGGCACACGCGGGCTCACGTCGCAGATAATTTCATAGCAGATAGTATCTGCCCATTCCGCAACCAGCTCCATTGGCAGCTCACGACCGCCAAACACGATGACCTCACTGCCCAGCTTAACGTCCGGAATATCCGTCACGTCCAGCATCGTCTGGTCCATGCATACGCGTCCGATAATCGGCGCCTTTTTGCCGTTGACCAGCATATACCCGCGGTTAGACAAGCGGCGGCTTACGCCGTCGGCGTAACCGATAGGCACAGTAGCGATAACACTGGGTCTCGTCAATGTATAGGTTCTGCCATAGCCGATGGTTTCACCGGGCGGCAGTGTTTTCACAAAAGCAACCTGCGTCTTCACAGTCATAACAGGCTCAAAATCCTTGTAGCAATCAATCATATGCGCCGGGTGCAGGCCATACAGGGTAATTCCCTGACGCACCATATCCAGCTGATATTCCTGCAGCTCCGTCAGCGCAGCACTGTTGGCGATATGACGGATAGGAATATGCACTCCCTCCGCTTCAATCAGGCGCAGCGCCTCCTGAAAGCGTTCAAACTGATAGGCAGCATACTGCTTATCATCGGCGTCGGCAGTCGCAAAGTGACTGAACACGCCCTCAATATAGATACCGGGCAAGGACGCTGCCAGCTTGGCAAACCTGCCGGCATCACGCACATGCACACCGATACGGTGCATCCCTGTATCAATCTTAATATGTATTTTAGCCTTCGTATGCAGCTTCAAAGCCGCCGCATTCAAAGCATATAAGCGTTCTTCATCAAATACTGCATGGCTGATATCATAGCGCACGCAGATTTCCGCAACCTCAGGCAGCATTGAGCCAAGCACCAGAATCGGTGTTTCAATACCGGCCTCGCGTAGCTTCACGCCCTCCTGCAGTAGAGCTACCGCAAAAAAGTCCGCACCGTTACGCGCTGCTTCCTGCGCTACGCGCACAGCGCCATGACCATAGGCATCTGCCTTGACGACAGCACATAATTTGGTTGTCGGCTTCAGATTGGCCTTAGCCATCTGCACGTTATGTGCAACTGCATCTAGATTTATTTCTGCCCACGCACCACGTTGAATATGCACAATGGCATCCTCCTAAGCTTATCGTCCATAAAATAAGCCGCAGGCAAAGCATCGTTGCTGCGGCATCAAACTTACCCTGGAATTTTGTTTAGCGTACATTATATTTTACAAAACTCTAGTATTAGCATATAACCAACAGGGGATTTTGTCAATATTTTATTTTTTTATCGAGGTACAGTTTTTAGCATGCGGACAGCCAGAACAGCCATTACAGCCGCCACGATACTTTTTACCGAAATAACTGCGCACTGCCAAAATCACCAGTACCGCTAACAAACCCGCAATAATATATGTTGCCATCAGTCTGCCTCACTTTATAATTATCAACATTTACTATATTAGACAGGAATTCTAGCTATAGTGTAAACCAAAATTACGCTTTTGACAAATGAATTCTTTGTGAAAGAGTGACACGGAAAAATTTTTCTGAGAGGAACAATATACTGCTTGCAACATTTTATTTAACTCACCGTATATTCCTATAGCAAAAGCGTTTTCCCTATTGCTAAAATCACGGTGGTATACTACAATAAGTCTAAATTAAAACAGAAAGCAGGGTTCACTATGCAATTACCGGAAAAAAAATACATTGCCTCCTTTGATATTGACGCACAAAACACCTTCACCCCGGTCTGCCCCGATGAGCTGCCGGTTGCCGAAGGCGACACCATCGCTCCCGAGCTGAACGCCCAGGCACAGTTCGCCAGCCTGCGCCTCGCTTCCCGCGACGCGCACAGCCGTTGCGCGCTATGGATCAGCGACGCCGAGCACGCTCCGCTCACTCCTATCAGCGGTTATTCCGATCTTGATATCCGTTGGCCGGCACATGCTATTATCGGCACCAAAGGCTTTGACTTCATCGACGGCCTTGATGAAGATGCCTATGATTATCAGGTATTCAAGGGCATTGAAGCAGATAAGCATCCCTACGGTGCCTGCTACCATGACTTGAAGGACACTCTTTCCACCGGTGCCATCGAATATCTGCGTTGCCACGGTATCACCACCGTTATCTGTGGCGGTCTGGCAACCGATTACTGTGTAAAAAACACTGTACTGCAGCTGAAGGCTGCAGGCTTCGACGTTATCCTTAACAAGGCTGCCTGCCGCGGCATTGCTCCCGAAACCATCGCAAGCGCTATGCAGGAAATGGCTGCTGCCGGAGTAAAATTCGTAGAATGCGCCAAGGAATTAGCTGAATAAGACTATTACTGAAAAATGCTGCAGGCTTTGCGCCCGCAGCATTTTTGTTTTACCGTATCACTATTCAATTTCACGCAGCACGTGCGAGCGACCTGTCAGTGAACGTGCGCCCTTTTCCGTAACTACATAAGTATTTTCCGTGCCTACCAAACCTAGGCCCGGCAAAGCAATTTTAGGCTCTACGGCAAAGGTCATACCCGGCTCCAGCGGCTGCTTAAAGCCCTTTGCTATAGCCGGCGCTTCATCCATCACCAGACCAATGCTGTGGCCCAGGAATTTACCGCCGTTCATAAACGCATCGCCATAAACATTATCAAACTTTTCCATAGTACGCAAATACAGGTTTTCAATCGGCTCACCCGGCACCATCATGGACACTACCTCTTGTTCCAGCTTCAGGCAGCGCTCCTGCGCCGCCAAAAGTCTTGCGCATTGCTCATCCTTTTGCAGGCTACCGAAATAATACACAACAGTCTTATCCGTATGATAACCATCAAAGCCGCAGGGAACATCAAGATAAACCAATCGACCGGACTTCAGCTTGCGGAAGGCATTACCTATGGATTGCACCGCTATACAGGTGCCGCCGGTACCGCCGGGGCCGTCAAAGCCGGTGCGTACTAAACCGCTCTTGCCAAAGGAAGCCAGACCGACAACCTCCTCGCCCAAGGACTGGTTAAAACGCGCAGTTCCGTGCGAGCCGCGCTGCACCATCTCGCTGTAAAGCTCGATAGCAAGCTGAGCCTCGCTGATACCCGCATGAATCAGCTTCGGTGCAATAACATCCAGCACTGTTTCGTGAATAGCACCGGAGTGTTCCATCTGCTGCAGCTCATAAGCACTCTTGCGCAGACGCAGCTCCTGCAGCACAGCATCAAAGGATCCAACCTCTTCGAAGGCAAAATACTTATGCAGCATACGCTCCCAGTCCAAGGTAGCCTTCTTCGTTTCTACATACATAATGCGCGGCGCACTGCCATAATAGGCAGCAGCCTCACGAAAGCTGTGCATCGGACGGATATCGCTGAAATGCGATTCGTTTACTGCGCGCTCATAATTGCGGTGCACCCAGAAAACAGCATCCTGCGGACGAATCAGCAGTACACCATCCTGCATCGTACCCGTGAAATAATACATTGCAACCTTATGATTGACTGCAGCCATCTCCCAACCGGGATGCATTTCATCCATCAGGCGGCGAAACTTCTCCAGACGCGCCTCCAGCTCACTCGCAGGCACCGGGCGAATAGCATCAGTCAATACAGCAGTCTGCTCCAAAACAGCCATAGTAATACTCCTTTCATTATCAAGGCAAAATATTTATCCGTTATTAACCAAGATATTGCAGAATTTCCTTAGCATGCGGCAAAATAATATCCGGCTTAATCGAACCGTTTTCTACATCTTCCATGGTCGCTTCACCTGTCAGCACCATCACAGAAAGAATGTCATTGTTTAGGCCAAAGGCAATATCAGTTGCCAAGCGGTCACCCACCATAGCAATTTCCTCTTTTTTATAACCGGTTTTGTCCAAAACCACGTCCACCATATATTGATAAGGCTTGCCGAAAATCAGCTGCGGTTTTTTGCCGGTAGCAGTTTTAATCAGCTCCAGCATTGCACCGGTATCAGGAATGAATTCACCGCCTTCAATCGGGCAGCGCACATCAGGATGCGTAGCAACGTACGGCACACCCTTGTCAATCAGGCGGCAGGCGGTAGTAAGGCGGTCATATGTCAGTGTCTGGTCAAAGCCTACGACTACATAATCAGCCCCCTCCTCCAACGTATTCGTCAGCGTAAAGCCTGCTTCCTCAATTGTTGCCAACAGCTGCGGCGTTCCCAGCACAAACAGCTTCGCGCCCGGCTTGTTCTTCTGCATCCAGTTGGTCAACGCATCTGATGAAATCAAGATATTCTCACGTGTAACAGGTACGCCCAATCCGTTCATCTTCTGCACATAATGCTCGTGGCTACGGGAAGAATTATTTGTCAGTAGATAATATTCCTTGCCTGCTGCCTTCAATTTATCAAAAAAGCCCTCCATACCCGGAATCAGTTCGTTACCTAGATTAATGGTTCCGTCCATATCAAAAAGAAAACACTTAATTTTCGCTAAGCGAGCGTAATCATAAATCATGCCTTATCCTCCATACTTAAAATATAACAATATTATAAAGCATTTGCCTTATTTGTGCTACAATATACAAGGAAGAAAATCCGAAGTACCAAAGGAGATTAATCATGAAATATACAACAATTATTTTTGATCTTGACGGTACCTTACTCAACACATTGGCAGATTTAGCTGCCGCTACCAACTATGCTTTGGCAGAGCACAAGCTGCCTCAGCGCACCACAGACGAAGTGCGCCGGTTTGTCGGCAATGGCATCCGCAAGCTGATTGAGCGTGCGATACCGGCTGACACCCCTCCAGAGCTGCAGGAGGAGGTCTTTGCAAGCTTCAACAGATACTATAAGCAGCACTGCGCCGACAGCACCAGCCCCTACGAAGGCGTGCCGCAGCTTTTGCAGCAGCTGCGCACTGCAGGCTGCCGCACCGCCATTGTTTCCAACAAAGCGGATTACGGCGTACAAGCCCTAGCTAAGCAATACTTTGACGGCCAGCTTGACGCTGCCTGCGGCGAACGCGCCGGCATCGCCAAAAAGCCTGCGCCGGATATGCTGCTGGCTATCATGAAACAATTAAAGGCTGATGCCGAAAGCACTGTCTACATCGGTGATTCGGATACCGACCTCGACACCGCCCGCAATGCAGGCGTTGCCTGCATCGGTGCCTGCTGGGGTTTCCGAGGCCGCGCCTTTTTGGAAGCACACGGCGCTAAGCTGTTGGCTGAAAACGTAAGCGATATATGGGAGCTTATAAAGTAAAAGAGACTGCCTCATAGCAGCCCCTTTTTTATAACTATTTTACGCTAAGCAATCGTCCATAAATTTAATCAGACCGTCTTCTACTTCATTACGCAAGCACAGCTCGTTGTGAATCTCATGACGGAAGCCAGGATACGGCTTTACGGAAACCTTATGTCCTGTTTTGGCAAGCAGATTTGCTACATGATACAAGCCTTCACCGTAATTACCGCAGGGATCCTGATCACCGGCAATCAGATAGCTGGGAATATTTTGCGGCACCTTGGCAGCCCACTCATCATTTTCAATATAATGATATAACTGCACGAAATCATAGCACAGCTCCAGCGTAGTATCGAAGGTATTGAACATATCGCCTGCATGATCCTCAACAATGCGCGGATCTGTTGCAATCCAGTCTGCCGGACTGTTGGGATTTTCCACTCTGTCCGTCATGCCGCAGAAAACACGCTCAAACCAGACGCCGCATGGCTGATACGGATCTGCCTCATAAGCAGCCTTAAATTCTGCATTAACATAGGCATCCTCACAGCCCTGCCACTGCGAGCAGACACCGCACAGCATCATACCTTTGATATCCTCACCGTAGATTGACGCATAAGCACGCGCCAGCATAGAACCCCAGCTATGGCCGAAAACGAAATACGGCAGCTCAGGATAAGCCTCTTTAGCAATATCATGCAAAGCCTTTTCATCCTTCAGATAGGTCATATAGCCGCCGGAATGCGGATCACCCAGGGTGCCTCCGTCATAGCCGGTTTTACCGTGACCGAGATGGTCATCAGCAAACACTATAAAGCCTGCTTCATTGAACTTGCTGATCATATGCAGATAACGACGTGAATGCTCACCGTAGCCGTGAATCAGCTGTACAATAGCTTTCGGTTTGCCTAAAGGACTGTAGGACCAGGCCTTGATGGTATCTCTGCCGTTGGCAGAAGGGAAGGAAATTTCTCTGATGGACATAATGCGGACCTCCTCGCCTATAATTATTTATAATATTAAGATAATGATAACACCTGCATTTCCTGCTGTAAAGCAATAATAACGCTCTGAAGAATGTTTTACGTATTTTTTTACAGTCAGAGAAAACTTGCAGCCTTAACTCGCTAATCCCAAACTGAACTGCTCATACAAAAAGACCACTACAACTATTCCGTTATAGTGGTTCAGAAAAGTCTATTTTAAATTTTTCACAAAGACTGACGGCTATTAGCCTTTACCTATTTTTCAGCACATAGAACGGATCAATATTCTGCCCATCCGCCAATACCTCATAATGTACATGCGGACCGGTACTGTAGCCTGTACTGCCGACAAAGCCGATAATCTCGCCTTTGATTACCTTCTGCCCTGCAGCAACGGCAATGCCGCTCATATGGCCATAGGCTGTTTCGTAGCCATTACCATGATTTATACGTACATAGCGCCCGTAGCCACCGTTCCAGCCTGCCTGTTCAATCGTACCTGCAGCCGTAGCATAAACCGGTGCGCCGAAATCAACTGCTATATCCAAACCGGGATGCCAATCATACCCACCCTCAATCGGACCGGTGCGCACACCGTAATTACTGCTGATAGTACCGCCGTCGGTAGGCCATTTATCCGGGAAGGATGCCATCCCGCCACCGGAGCCTTCGACCTCACTCAAAAGCTCACTGACAGATTTCTTGGTGCCGTCCAGCATCTTTTTGATATTGGCATTTTGCGCAGTCAGCACTGCCATAGTCCCGGTGATATCCATTTTAGCAGGCCCGCCCTTGCCTGTATAAGACGTATTGGCAGACGTTTCCTTTGCCGCTGTCGAATCCACCATACTGGTACCTTCGCCCAGCTTGCTGCTGTCTACATCACGGATAACGGCACGGCGCAGCTTTTTCTCCAGATTGGAAATTTCCGCCATGTCACGCAGCATTCTTTCGTTATCCTGCAACAGCTTCTGCAGCTTTGTCTGCTGCTCAGCCTTATTTTGCTTATAAGCAGCATAATCAGTTGCTTCACTGCGATAATCCGCCAGCTGATGATATAAATAGCCGGCTCCGCCGACTGCTCCTACAAGCACCAGGGCAGTAACAGCAATGCCTGCCTTGAGCTTAGCATACGAAAACTTTACTACCTTGCCATTAGGCAAGCGCAGCTCACATTTCCTTTCCTCCATTATTTTAATTACCTCACTTGAAAAGACCAAAGCGTTGGCCTACTGCCAACAATCTGCGTCCCACAAAGGGCACGTTGTCCAAATCCTCTTTATTCAGACCACCGCAGGCCAGCAGCGCCAATGCATAGACAGGAACAGCTGCCGCCATAGCAAACAGCACACACCACATACCCATGCTTTCCGTAAGCATCAGCACGCCGTAAATCGCCGCGCCCATAACACCGGAAGCAAAGCAGGGACGGATAATGCTGCCAACAGAGAAGCTATAGCCTGTCAGCTTGTAAATAAAGCCCATATTGATAATCGCTGCCACGGCAAAATCTGCCACCGTCGCCATCGACGCACCGCGGATGCCCAGCTCCGGCACAGCAGTAAGATACCAGCTCATAACGATTTTTACAATGCAGGCAATAATCATATTGATTACAGGGATTGCCGTGCGGCCAAGGCCTTGCAGAATACCTGTACTAATCTGATGCATACCTAAAAACAGAATACCAATGCTCATCGTCTGAATCGCAGGTGCCGCACCGGGAGCGTTATATACGAGCGCCGCAACCTTTTCCGCCAGACAATACAAGCCCATAAAGCACGGGAAGGTGATAATCATCGCTACGCGGAAGGCAATACGGATTTTATCACGGATTGCATCAAAGCTGCCCAGCGCACGAGATTCGGAAATTGACGGCACCAGACTGATGGTCATCGCAGCAGTAAAAATTGTTGCCAGATTAACCAGAGGTACAGTCATACCAGTCAGATAACCGAACAGCTCGGTCGCATGATGAATATTAAAACCGGCTGCTTCCAGACGCTGCGGCACAATCAGAAGGTCAAGGTTGGCACCTATCGGCAGCATCAGACTGGTCAGCGAAACCGGCAACGCCAGCTTCAGCAGACGCTTGATGATATGTCCGGCACTTTCTACCGGCGCACTGTCATCCTGCTCTGCCATTTCCTTTTGCAGACGCTGCTTCAGACGGCGATAGAACCACATCAGCACCAAAAGTGCGCAGAACGCGCCTACGCCGGCGCCCATGCTGGCACCGCCTGCAGCGAACGCCAAACCGTACGGCATAAAGAGGTCGGCAAAAACGAGCATGGTAATAACACGTGTCAGCTGCTCGACAATCTCACTGACCGCCGTCGGCGTCATAATCTGCCAGCCCTGCAGATAACCGCGGAAGCTGGCCAGAAAGGTTACGAAGAAAACCGCAGGCGCCAGAGCGATAATAGAATAATACGCACGACTGTCGCGGATGATATGGTTATTAACCAGCCAGTCCGCACCGAAAAACAGTGAGGACGAAAACAAAAGGCCCGTCAACAGCAGCACTCGCAGCGAAACATTAAAGACTCGCTTGGCACCGCGATAATCCTTGTTCGCCAGCTTTTCAGACGTGATAATGGAGATAGCAACCGGTACACCGGCACTAGATACAGTGATTGCCATCAGATAGATTGGAAAGCCCATCTGATACAGGCCGATACCTTCGCCACCCAATACACGTGATAAAATAATCCAGTTCAGAGAACCGATAACCTTGACCACTATACTGGAGGCCGTAAGGATTAAGGTTCCCTTTAAAAATTTGCTATTCGAAGCTTTAGAATCTGCGCTCATAAAATCCCCTTGTTTATAGATAGATATACATTATAATTATCCTCTTTTCCGCGTGATTTTACAAGTACTTTTAACACATTTGTCATAAACACATCACTGCTTTTTGCTTGCATAACTGTCTTTATATGCTAAAATTAAGTTAAGACCAAAATTATGTTGTAAAAGGAGCGATGCAAAATGAAATCCACACATGCTTTATTAGCTTTCGGTGCAGCAATCTGCCTTGCAACCACCTGCAGCCTGAGCGCCTATGCTTCTCCGCTGAAGAATTATGACGCAGGCAAGGTTGCTATTGATGCAGGCATTACTCTGCCATCCAGTCTTAAAGGTAACAACTATAAATTCAGCAAATCCAACAGTACCTATCTTGGCGCAACTGTCGGCATCGGCCAAAAAACTGCTTTAAACTACAAATGGAATAATTACAAAGCAGACGAAGCCAAAACCCGCGCCCAACAATTCAATATTATGTATAAAGTTCTGCCTGGTATTTCCGCTTACGCAGGTTATCTGAACGCTGATACCTCCGGTGACTTTAGCGGTAAAACCAAAAACTCCGGTCAAATCGGTCTGCAGGCTGCCTATGACATTCCCGCACTCTTCACTGTTTGGGGAAATGTGGGCTACGGCAACAGAAACAGCGGCTATGAAATCGGCATCAGCAAGCCTATTCTGAACAACCTGGAAGTTAACGCTTCTTACTATAATCAGACATTCGACGATGCCTTCGGCGAAGACCTCGACATGAAGGCTAAAGGCGTTAATCTGGGCTTAACTCTCAAATTTTAATTTGTCAGCTACGGCTAACTAAATTAAAATAAAAACTAACGGATAATTATTATTGACAACTGTGTCAGCCTGTGTTATTATATAAGTGTCAAGGGCACACAAGCTGTGCAAGTCAAAAATAAAATTAAGCAATGCAATATAAAAACATGGAGGGAACTAATATGAAAAAATTTGTATGTCAAGTATGTGGTTATGTATATGAAGGCGAAGCTGCTCCGGCAAAATGCCCGCAATGCGGAGCTCCCGCTTCCAAATTCCAGGAAATGGCTGCTGAAATGGGCTGGGCTGCCGAACACGTTGTAGGCATCGCTTCCGACGTTCCTGAAGATATCAAAGCTGACCTGCGTGCTAATTTCAACGGCGAATGCTCCGAAGTTGGTATGTACCTGGCAATGAGCCGCGTAGCTTTCCGCGAAGGCTATCCGGAAATCGGCCTGTACTGGGAAAAAGCTGCTTTTGAAGAAGCTGAGCATGCTGCTAAATTCGCAGAACTGCTGGGCGAAGTTGTAACCGACTCCACCAAAAAGAACCTGGAAATGCGTGTAGAAGCTGAAAACGGTGCAACCGCAGGCAAAACCGACCTGGCTAAACGCGCTAAGGCTCTGAACCTGGATGCTATCCACGACACCGTTCATGAAATGGCTCGTGACGAAGCTCGCCATGGCAAAGCTTTCGCAGGCCTCCTGAAAAGATATTTCGGCAAATAATCAGCCAATAATGTTTTAAGCAAAATAACAAAGCTCCCGCCGAGCAATCATCACGGATTGCGGCGGGAGCTTTTTCGATTTTGCATAGCTGTTTGCGTCATCAACCGGAATCATCCCGCACATCTTCTTGCCTTATGTACTTTCTTATGTTTTTCACACTTAAAAAGCCTTCAATATCTTTATAAATTGCTTCAGATATGATATTATATAAAGGTTAGGAAACATATTTAATGACACTCATTATCACGTTCCTATAGGTGGTTAATTATATGCTTAATAAAACTAATTTTCATTATCCTGCAATGCTGCGTGTAACAGGCAAAAACTGCGTAATCATCGGCGGCGGTGCTGTTGCTGCCCGTAAACTGGCAACACTGCTGGCTGCCGAAGTTAAAGTAACAGTTGTTGCCCCGCTTTTCTGTGACGAGGTGCAAAAGCTCGCCTCAGCGCAGGGATGCACGCTCATCAAGGATTACTACAAACCGGAATATCTGCAGAATGCATTTGTGGTTATTGCCGCCACAGATAATAAGGCTGTAAATAGGCAGATTTCAGAGGCTGCGCCCTGCCTCGTCAATAATATTACCGAACCTGAGCTGAGCAATTTCACTGTCCCCTCATCCATCAGCGAAGGTGATATTACTATTGCGTTAGCAACAGGCGGCATGCCTGCTTTTACACGTCTGCTGAAAAAACAGCTGGAACACATTCTGACACCCGAGCTGGCTGATTTCAACAGCTTTCTGCTGCTGCAGCGTGAAGCTGTCAAAAACATCGAAAGTACGCCGCAGGAGCGGACGCAATTCTGGCGCAGTGTTTTGAAACAGGATTTACTAAATTTAGTTATGGCAGGTAAGGCTGCTCAAGCAAAGGAGAAGGTATTAGATGCAGTTAACAGTTTTAGGACTCAATCACAGGACCGCCCCCGTTGAGATCCGTGAACGTTTTAATTTTTCCAATGACAGGGTGGCAAGTATTCTGCGCCGCCTGCGCAATTACGATAACATTCCCGAAGCCATGCTGCTTTCCACCTGCAACCGCACTGAGCTGTACATGGTTATCGAAAATCCGCATGAAGCAATTCCCTTTATCAAATCATTGCTCAAGCATTTAGCAGGTGAACATTATCAAAGTGAATATTTTTATAATCTGAACGGTACGAACTGCGTCAAGCATCTCTTCCGTGTAGCATCCAGTCTGGATTCACTGATTGTCGGCGAAGGCCAGATTCTCAGCCAGATAAAAAATGCTTATCAGATTGCCCGCAACAACGGTATGACAGATACAATTCTCAATACCATCATGAATAAGGCAATCGCAGTCGGCAAACGTGTGCGTACCGAAACAAAGATTGCTTACAGCAGCGTATCCGTTTCCAGTGCCGCTGTCGACCTGGCCATCAAAATTTTAGGCGACCTGAGCAAGGCGCAGATTTTGGTAGTCGGTGCCGGTCATATGAGTGAGCTTACTGCACAGCATCTGTTGGACAAGGGTGCGCAGACTATTTGCGTCAGCAATCGCCACTATGAAAGAGCACAGGACTTGGCAGGCAAGTTCCACGGTACGGCCATTCCCTACCGTGCCATGTTCGAGCATGCCGCTGATGCCGATATCATTATCACCTCTACCGGTGCGCCGCATTACGTGCTTACCGTAGAAAATTTGGGACCGCTGCTGCCCAAGCGCAACGGCAGACCGCTGATTCTGATTGATATTGCCGTTCCGCGTGACGTCGACCCCAGACTGGCCGATGTTGCCGGCGTAACTATTTATAACATTGATGATCTGGAAGGCGTTGTTGATACCAATAAAAACTTCCGTGAAAAAGAAGCTCACGTTGCAGAGCAGATTATCAGCGAAGAGATTGGTGCCCTCAAGGAGCGTCTGCGTTATTACACCATGCGCCCTGTTATGGTACAGCTGCATGACAAAATGAATTTCCTGCGCCAGAAGGTTTTGAAGAAGGCCTTCATTAAAATGCCGGAGCTTACCGACCATGAAAAGCGCATTATTGACCTGATGACCCAACGTCTGGAGCATAAATTCCTGCGCGAGCCTATGAAGGCTATGAATGCTGTAGCAGGCACCGTAGAGGAAGAACGCTATAAAAAGATGATGTGTGATTTATTTTTATTAAACGAAACCGGAGAGGAGTTTGGTGATGAAAGCAAAATTGACGATTGGGACTAGACAAAGTCTTTTAGCGCTTTGGCAAAGCAATCATATTGCAGCCTTACTGCGCAAGCAATACCCTGAATGTGAGGTTGTACTGAAAAAAATTGTCACCAAAGGCGACCGTATTTTAGACGTACCCCTGGCGCAAATCGGCGGCAAGGGTTTATTTACCAAGGAAATTGAAGAGGATCTTTTAGACGGTACTATTGATTTGGCAGTACATAGTTTGAAGGATATGCCTACCGTTCTGCCGGAAGGCCTGTGCCTGACAGCAATTACCGAGCGTGCCAACGTCGGCGATGCTTTCGTCAGCAACAAATATGGCAGCTTCGAAGAGCTGCCGCTCGGTGCTGTAGTCGGCACCAGCAGCCTGCGCCGCAAGGCACAGCTGTTAGCTAAGCGTCCGGATCTGGAAATCCGCGACCTGCGCGGCAACGTTGATACCCGCCTGCGTAAGCTGGACGAAGGACTGTATGATGCTATTATTCTAGCCGCTGCAGGCTTAGAGCGTCTGGGTCATGGCGACCGCATCTCCAGCCTGATTCCTGCTGATGTCTGCCTGCCGGCTGTAGGCCAGGGAGCATTGGCAATCGAAGCGCGTACCGAAGATAAAGAAGTACGCGATATGCTGAGCTTCTTAAACGACCTGACCACCAAACAGGCTACCGATGCCGAGCGTGCCTTCTTGGGCTTACTGGAAGGCGGCTGTCAGGTTCCTATCGGTGTACATGCCGACGTTGAAGGTGAAAACATTCGCATTGAAGCAATCATTGCTGCCTTGGACGGCAGCACTATTCTGCGTGATACAATAAACGGCAAGGCTGATGACGCTGTCAGCCTCGGTCAACAGCTTGGCAAAAAAATGTTGGCTGCCGGCGGTCAGGAAATTCTGGCCTCAATTCTTTAAGGAGAGTGACATTATGACGAAACAAGGTAAAGTATATTTAATCGGTGCAGGCCCCGGCGACCCGGGACTTTTGGGACTCAAAGCTAAGGAATGTCTGCAGACTGCAGACGCTGTTGTTTATGACCGTCTGGCAGATCCGCGTATCCTGGCCTTCGCCCGCAAGGATGCAGAAATGGTTTACGTTGGTAAGGCCAGCGCTAACCACACCATGCGCCAGCCTGATATCAACAAGCTGCTGGTAAAACTGGCTGCCGAAGGCAAGGTTGTAGCACGTTTGAAGGGCGGCGACCCCTTTGTATTCGGCCGCGGCGGCGAAGAAGCCATCGAACTGCGTGAAGCAGGCCTGCCGTTTGAGTTCGTTCCCGGCGTAACCAGTGCTATTGCAGTTGCCGAATATGCAGGTATCCCTGTTACCCATCGCCATGTGGCAACCTCCTTTGCTGTTATCACCGGCCACGAGGATCCTACTAAAGGCGAATCCACTATCCATTGGAAAGGCTTGGCAACCTCCGTTGATACCCTCGTTTTCCTCATGGGTGTAGAAAACATCGAAAAAATCAGCCGCGAGCTCATCGCTAACGGCCGCAGCGCCGACTGCCCGGCAGCTGTTATCCGTTGGGGCACTCATCCCGAACAGCGCACTCTGATTACCACCCTCGGCAAAGCTGCCGCTGACGTTAAGGCAACTGGCATGAAACCGCCTGCTATTTTCCTCGTAGGCGAGGTTGTACGCCTGCGTGAACAGCTGCAATGGTTCGATAACAAGCCCCTCTTCGGCAAAACCGTTATCGTTACCCGCGCACGTGCACAGGCCAGCGCTCTTACCAAAAAGCTGGAAGCACAGGGTGCCAAGGTTATCGAAGCTCCGGCTATCAAAATCGTTCCAGCAGCAGATTACGCTCCGCTGGACAACGCTATTGCCAATATCAATGACTACAAATGGCTTGTCTTCACCAGCGCTAACGGCGTAGATTACTTCTTCGAGCGTCTGGGCCTTGCTAAGAAGGACGCACGCGCCCTGGCTAACGTTAAGCTTGCCGCTATCGGCAGCGCCACCGCCAAGGCTCTGGCAGAGCACGGCCTCACCGCCGACCTCATTCCTTCTGCTTACAAAGCAGAGGAGCTGGCTGAAGCACTGGCAGGCGAAATCACTGCCGGCGACAAAATCCTGCTGGCACGCGCTAAGGTTGCACGCGAAGTTCTGCCCGAATCCCTGCACAAAATCGGCGCTATTGTTGACGTTGTAACTGCTTACGAAACCGTTGCCGACTGCGAAAACAAGGACGAGCTCATTGCAGCCCTCGAAAGCGGCGAAGCAAGCATCATAACCTTCACCAGCAGCAGCACCGTAACCAACCTGCTGGAGGTTCTCGGCGACAAGAAGGAACTGCTGAACAAGGCTGCTCTGGCTGCTATCGGCCCCGTAACCGCAGATACCCTGAAAAAGCATGGCTATACTCCGGCTATCAATGCCGCTGAATATACAATCGACGGCCTCATGACCGCTATCACAAATTTTTATAATAAATAAGGAAGTGTATCAAGATGAGTATTACCGGTTTTCCTGTATACCGTCCGCGCCGCACACGCGCTACTGAAAATCTGCGTGCAATGATCCGTGAAACCGAGGTTTCCGTAAAGGACTTAATCTATCCGCTTTTCGTCGTTCCCGGCGAAAACGTTAAACATGAAATCGAATCTCTGCCCGGCAACTACCACTGGTCCATCGACCGCGTTATGGAATGTGTTGACGAAGTTGTTGAGCTGGGTATTCCCGCTGTCCTGCTTTTCGGCGTACCGTCCTACAAGGACGCTGTCGGCAGCAGCGGCTGGGATATGAACGAGCCTGTACAACAGGCCTGCAAGCTGATTAAGGAAAAATATCCCGAGCTGGTTATCATTACCGACGTCTGCCTGTGCGAATACACCGAGCATGGTCATTGCGGCGTGCTGCAAAACGGCTGCACCGTCAACAACGATGAAACTTTGCCACTCTTAGCTAAGGTTGCTGTTTCCCATGCTCAGGCCGGCGCTGACATGATTGCTCCTTCCAACATGATGGACGGTTATGTTAAGGCTATCCGCGAAGCACTGGATGCAGCAGGCTTCAACCATATTCCTATCATGGCTTATTCCGCAAAATTTGCTTCCGCATATTACGGTCCCTTCCGCGCCGCAGCAGACTCTGCTCCGTCCGCAGGCGACCGCAAAGGTTACCAGATGGACCCGGCAAACAGCGACGAGGCTCTGCGCGAGGTTGCTCTGGATATTGAAGAAGGCGCTGACATCATTATGGTTAAACCGGCGCTGGCCTTCCTCGACGTTGTACAACGTGTACACGAAACCTTCAACCGTCCTCTGTGTATTTATAATGTCAGCGGCGAATATGCTATGGTTAAAGCTGCAGCTGAAAAAGGCTGGATTGACGAAAAACGTATCGTTATGGAAACCATGCTGGGCTTCAAGCGTGCAGGTGCCAAAATGATTATTACCTACCATGCGCTTGACGTAGCGAAATGGCTGCAAGGCAAATAAGGAGATATTACAATGGAACATACAAAATCTCAGGCTGCTTTTGAGGAAGCACGCCAATATATCCCTGGCGGCGTAAACAGCCCTGTACGCTCCTTCCGCAGTGTCGGCGGTGTACCGCCGTTCATCTCCGGCGGCAAGGGCAGCAAAATCTATGACATCGACGGCAACGAATACATCGACTACGTTATGTCCTACGGTCCGCTGCTCATGGGCCATGTACCCGACTGTGTAACCGACGCTATCAAGGCTGCTGCCGAAAAAGGTACTTCCTACGGTGCTCCTACCGTTGCAGAAACCGAGCTGGCCAAATTAATCTGCCGCCTCGTTCCGTCTATGGATATGGTACGCATGGTCAACAGCGGTACCGAAGCAACCATGAGCGCTCTGCGCTTAGCACGCGCCTACACCGGCCGTGACTGCATCATCAAATTCATCGGCTGCTACCATGGTCACCATGACAGCCTGCTTGTTAAAGCAGGCAGCGGCGGAGCTACCTTCGGCGTACCTGACAGCCCGGGCGTACCCAAGGCAGTAGCAGCAACCACTATTACCGTACCGTTCAACGACCTGCCTGCTCTGGAAAAGGTTTTTGCCGAACGCGGCGAAGAAATCGCCTGCGTTATCATGGAGCCTACTCCGGGCAACATGGGCCTGGTTCTTCCGCACGAAGGCTTCCTGGAAGGCGTGCGTGCCATCACTAAAAAGTATGGCGCTCTCCTCATCTGTGATGAGGTTATGAGCGGCTTCCGCAGCGCTCAGGGCGGCAGCCAGTCCCTTTATGACATCGACCCCGATATCACCTGCCTTGGCAAGGTAATCGGCGGCGGTCTGCCTGTTGCTGCTTACGGCGGCAAACGCGAAATCATGCAGATGGTTTCTCCTGCAGGCCCGATGTATCAGGCCGGTACCTTAAGCGGTAACCCGCTGGCTATGGCTGCAGGCATTGCCGCACTCACCTACATGGAGCAGAACGATGTCTGCAACCGCGCAGAAAGCCTTTGCGCTATTCTGACTGGCGGTTTGGAAAAGGCCGCAGCTAAGGCTGGTGTGCCTGTACAAATTCACCGTCTCGGCAGCATGTTTACCGTCTTCTTCAGCGATAAACCGGTAACTGATTTTGACAGCGCTGCAGCCAGCGATTTGGAAGCCTTCAAAATTTACTTCCACTCCATGCTGGAGCAGGGCATCTATCTGCCTCCTTCCCAATTCGAAACAAACTTCGTTTCCGTTGCTCACAGTCCCGAGGATTTACAAAAGACTATCGACGCAGCAGAAGTTGCCTTCGCTGAGGTTGCCAAAGCAAGAAAATAATAGATAAAGCATTATAAAAAAAGCGTGCAGGCTTGCACAAGCTGACTGATATGTACCCAGTTTTCTGGACACCGCTAAAAATTTGAATAATTATATTT